>Ga0209631_10000419_pt1 | contig 57239 bp, 62 predicted proteins | sample COG_08_FD_184752 | JGI IMG/M metagenome (GOLD analysis project Ga0209631, IMG submission 184752) | Pelagic Microbial community sample from North Sea - COGITO 998_met_08 (SPAdes) (version 2) | ecosystem: Environmental > Aquatic > Marine > Neritic zone/Coastal water | place: Helgoland, sampling... | reverse complement strand
TTGATAATATTCATAAGAGAATCGATAGCACTCTGAGCAGTTTTCAGCTGACTGATTGCCATTGAACCTTCTCCATCATACTCGTCTTTTTTAGAAGGGTCAAGTTTTTCTTTGATGCTTATTTCGTTTTCATGAACTTGTCTCATGAGTCGGTACATCGGTGTATATTTCACCATTCTTGTTTTTCCTCTATGTCTAAAATGAGTTCACCTTGTCCTTTGATTATTCTATGATAATCCATCTTTTTTATAATATAAGTTTTACCCCTTACCAATTCTTCTGGTAATTCATTATCCATCTGCAACTTCCAACCTTCTCCCTTGACAACAGAAACCAATCTATCTTGTTTGTCTCTGTGCCAAACTAATTCTTCTTCTTTTATATCGTTAGAAAATACTCTTAAAAAATGATCTTGATTAAACCGATCAATATGTATTTCTGCATATGGTTGATTATTCATGTATTCTCCTTACCAGAAAAAATTTCCGCCTCCTGAAAGTCCTAGTTGTTTAGCATAGCGAGGAAGATTGCATGCCCAATAAGCAGCAGTTGTTCTATCTTTTTGTTGCTCACATTTATGTCTTGCAGCAAAACTCTTTCTTGCTGCTTTATCATTTAATTTCACTTTCAATCCAGTTGTGTCTCCCCATGTGACTTTTTTCACGTTTCCAGTTTTTGGATCCTTGACATAAACATAGTATTTCTTTGGTCCACCCCTTTTCGGTTTGTTTAATTCAACATCCTTTTCTTCCTCGATCATTGGACAATCTAGTGGAACATGATTACCTTCATAAATCGCAAACTCACCAATGTCTGTTTCCAGAATTTGACGATCAATATCTGAAATATTATGTAGCATATTATTCTCATACATTTTTCTGTATTCATTAAATACTTCAAAATATTTTTCTGAGCCTACACGATAAATGTTTGTTTCAATAATTGAAGATTGAAATTCATCTATTTCAACAAACTCTTTAAAATCTATCATGAATTTCCTTTATGTTTTTTCCAAAGATCAGCATCAGCTGTTGTTCTAGTTTTTCCTCCAGAAATGAAACTATTTACACGAGCATGACCCCACTGCTCAGGAGTTGTTCCAGGTCTGTGTCCTGTTCTCCAAGCAGCAACACCACGTTCATATACTTTAGTAAGAATTCCAACAGCAATCCCAGATGCATCTGCTTTCTTTTTTAAAGAAACATCAGCTTTACTTTCATCATATAGTTCTGGATACTTTTTCTTGACTGCTTGAGTATATTTTGATGGTTTTGTTTTTGCAGACTTATCTCCAGGAGCAGGTTTATATGCGGAAGGATCGTCGTCATCTTTTTTTGTGCCCTTCTCAAAATGTCTAGCTCTTGCTGCCTTTGTTGACTTGGACATCTCATCACCTTCAGCATCCTTTGCATAATACTTTGCTGGCTGTGATCCTTTTCTATCTTTAATATCTGAATCTTGTTTTACTTCTCTTAATTCAAACAACCAATTCTTATGAATGGTTCCATCAGCTTCAGCAAATACCAAATAATTTGTGCCTCTTCTTACAACTTTACCATATGCACCACTATTTAAATCTTCGACAATGTCTCCAATGTTGAAGATTTTTCCTTCAACATACATATCTCTAAGAATAACATCATTTGTGGGTTTAGTTGTTTTATCAATAAAAGATTCTTTCACTCCCATCATATTTCTAAGATCATCAAACAATCTTTGTCCGCCACCAAAACTCTTTGGTAATCCTTTTACAAAAGAATCAAAGTCGTTTGATGCAGCAGCTGCTCTCATCTTTGATGCTGACATTCCAGTCACACCTTCTGAATCTGGATCCCTATCTCCTGCAGAAATAATTTCTAGCTTTTTGAATTTATATAAACCGTGTTTGGCTTTAACTCCATTGTATTTCTCGAGCAATGCTTTAAACTGATTTACCCGATCACCACCCACAATCATAATACATTGAGTATATCCCTTTCCATACAATGTTGTGGCAACATTGATTGCTGTTTTATCAGAAGAAGATGCTATAATGTTAGAAGAATATTTTGGAAACATTTTCTTCATATATGCTATCTTCTTAGCATATGGTAGTGGATCTTTTTTTGGTGATTCAGAGTGGGAAGCATAGATGAAAAAATCAGCATTGTTTTTGCTTGCAACAGATGCTACTTTTTCTAATAACTTTTGATGCCCAATAGTCGGTGGGTTAAATCTGCCAAAAGTGAAGACTGCCGTCTTCTCACTTGCTTCCATGAAATCAAAAAACTTTTGCATTTATTGTTCCTTTGATGCACCTTTTATTTTTTTAACACGTTCAATTTCTTTTGCCTTAATTGTGCGAATTAATTTTTTTGATAATTTATCAATCAATCCTCTTTTCTTTTCAACAATTCTTTCATCTATTTTCATTTTTGCTTGAGGAGAAAGTGCTTGATATTCTTGCTTTGTCATATTTGAAAATTTTTCAATAACTTTCATTTTAGCAAGTTTATACGCTTTCTTTTTTATTTCATCAGGTGTAGCAATTCTTTTCATCTTCTTTTCTTTTTTCTTTTTAAATGAAGAGCTTCTTGCCATTCTCTTCATTCTTTGACCTTGCTTAATTCTTTGTTTAAGTCCCATTGCTTTCTTTTCAGAAAGTTCCTCGATTAGTTCTTTTAAATTTTTCATTTATCCCAAGACTTTATTGCAGTGAAATTATTGTACGAAAATTCCATTCTATCAACTATCTTGACTGCCTCACCACTAATTCTATCAATTGCTACATATCCCTCAGGAGTTGTAACTTTAAACCCATTTGCAGTCTTAATAAATGTGTCAGTTAATTGTTTAATACTATTTAGTTTTTTAAGAATTTCAAGTTTTGCAAATACCAAATAGTTTTGAAAAGTAATTAATTGTTCTAAATTATTAATATGTTTTTTCAACTCACGAATAGTTTCGTCTTTTTTGTTTTGTAGGACTTGTTTATTTTTTTCTGTTTTTAATTTATCAATGTTTTTCTGAAACGCATTATCTACCCATTGCAAATACCCTTGAGCATGCGCTCTTGGATTTGTGATTGTCTCTCCTGCTCGCACCTTCGAATTATTATAAGTCTTTAATGATGCACCAACCATGTTTCCTGTAAATGATTTTTGCATGTCAAGAAAACTTCTAAACAATGGAGCATTTATTTTATGAAAAGTTTTGCCTGCATTTGAAACATGCCCTGTCAATATTTCAGTTTCAGATTTTGTCATTACTGCTGAACCAGAAACATCTTTGTATGTTGCATCATCCATCCAAACAGTTGAAATTTTGTTTAATTTTGAAATATTTGCGCCAAAATTTGCAGACATATCTTGCAATGTATTCCCTGTATAAGTTGTATGCCATACAACTCCTATTTTGGAAGTGGCAATTTTCTTTCCTAACTCTGATTTAATCGGAACCGCATATACAATAGTATTGGGCTGAAAAGTATAATACTTGACACCATCAATAGTTTCTCGTTTGATGTCATCAGTAAACATCAAGTCTCCTTGAAGAACACCTTTGATTCCAAGTTTAGAAAACTCTTCAAGTGCAACTTTGAATTTATTATTCAAAGATCCTTTTATATCATCATCAATCTCTTGATTTGTTTTATAAAGTTTTGGAGTTGCATTAAAAACAGATTTCTTAGCCACAAAGAATTTCCCATCAGAAGGATCACTACCAGCAAAAATAGCTGGAGCGCCATCCCACTTGACAGTCATATTAATGGATGATCTTGATGCACCAGCAAGCATATCTCTCAGCGATCTTAAGAAATTAATTGCAGCACGACCACCATTAATACCAAAATTTATAATCTGATCTTCGATGTGTTCCAAATGTAAATTTTTGTTTTCTTTACCTTCAACAAGAAATGCATTGAATTTAAGCAAATTTATCTCCAAATTCTTGAATATAATAATATTTATAATGATTATATTTTAAAATCTGAGAACTTTTCAAATTTTGATTGGATTCCAATATCCAAATCAACTCCTGAATCTTGTATGTTCTCTTGAGCATTCTGCTCACAATCATACAACTTCATTCTACTACGATCAACACCAATTACAAATCTTTTATTGATTGCTGGATCATTGTATCTATTCTTTAATTGTTTAACCATAATCTGATTTAATTTTTCAAGTTCTTCAGTTACAATCAATGCAATCATTAGATCAGCAGTTGCAGGAAGTCCAAATGATTCTGAAGTATCTGTCAAATCAACATCAGAGTTAGAATATCCACCTCTAGTTGTTTGTGTTGCGCTGACAATCGGAACATCATGTTCTACTGCCAGACCTCGTAATTCTTCAGCAATAGCTTTTACATACATGTATGATCCAACATTTGCGTTCGTTTTGAATCGAGAAGAAGCACAAATATTCAAATAATCTATAAAGATTATATCTGGTTTGAAAGATTTTTTCAATGCTAATTCATTAATTAACGCACGAAAATGTCCAGAATGTGCTGCAGCAGTCGGATATTCTTTGATAATAAGTTTGCCTTGTGTTTTGCTCTGTATTTTATTTAATCTATCTGTGAACATCTTTTTGGAAATAGTTTCCAAATCTGTGATTGGAATGTTCATTAAATTAGCATCTATTCTTTCCGCAATCTTTTCTTCTGCCATCTCAAGAGTAATATACAAAACATTTCTATTTTGTGTCAAACAGCTAGCAGCATAATGACACATAAACAATGATTTACCTACTCCTGTCCCAGCAAGTGCAATGTTTAGTGTTTTAGGGGATAATCCACCTTTTGTAATTTTATTTAAAAACTCTAGATCAAATTCAATCTTTTCCTCTTTTCTATGATAAAATTCAAAACGAGATTCACCATCTTCAATATAATCATGTCCAACATGATTATCAAATCCAACTGCAAGTGCTTCCGTCAAAATATCAGGAAGTGCTTCTGGAGAAAGTTTTTTATCCTTTCCTTGTATTATTCCAATACCTTTAAGAATGGCATTATAGACAGCTTTATCTTTGCAAAATTTTTCAGTAGTTTGAACTAACCATTCTTGATCGACATCTGTTTTGTCTAATTGTTTAATGCCATCAAGAATGATTTTATATTCATCATCGGTGAGATCTCTTCGATTGTCGAGATCAATTTCAAGAGATTGTTTGGTGGGAAGATTTTTGTATTTTAGAATGAATTTTTGTACTTCTTCAAAAAGAATTTTATCCTTTCTGTCATGAAAATATTCTGTTTTTATAAATGGTAATATTTTTCTTGCATATGTTTCATTGTAAATTAACTGAGACAGTATTGTCTTTTCTATTGTTGTTTGCTCCGACATGAAATCCTTCTTTGTTGTTTACCGCAAGTTCTAATAACTCTTCAATAATCTTGCATATAATATCAGAGAGTTCTTCTTTGTTTAACTTCTCTTCGGGAATATCATTATATTTTAACAAATCCCAATCAAAAGTCAATGTGTATGTTCCATCCTTATTTTCTTTGTCCGAAAATTTTATTTGTCCATATCTAAAAACAATACCAGCGTATTTTCCTGCATCTTCTAATAGTCTGATTCCCATCTGATTATCATCTTTAATGTCAACAATCTCATATAATTTATTCTTCATAATAGTTCCTCTGTAATTCTATACATAGTGTAAGTAACTTCCAACTATGTATTTTGGTGTTTTTATAGGTTTTAGTGCAGCATGATAATGTGTCCATAATGGTGGAAATATTAAAACCTTTCCTACTTTGGGTTTGACTTTTATACCAAACTCAGGAAAAACTGTGTCTCCTCCTTTATTATCATTTAAATACATAAAAAAAACTAAAAACCTTTTAGCAGACAAATGGTCCAATACATCAACATGACTTTTGAATTGATCTCCATTGTTTGGTAAATATCTTTTCATTCTAAAAATTTCAAAACCATGTTTTTCTGGAAATCGATTTTTATCTATTTTAAAATCACTGGTGTATTTTGATAACAATGGAATTAAAACTGATTCTAAATTTTTAGAAAAGTAATTCCATTCTTTATGTAATTGTAATTTTACTTGCGTAAATGAATAACATTTCTCTAAATATTCTTTTTCATGATGTTCTGGATGTTCTTCAAAAAAATTAACAAGTTGATTACAAAAATCAACATCAAGAACATTATTATATGTTTTAATATAATAATTATCCATTCAATAACTCAAGGTTTTTCTTCTCATCTTCTTCAATTATTTTTTGTCCATACTTAAATTCTTTTTTTGCAACTTCATCAAGTTGTTTCATAATTTCAGCAGTAAAAAACTTCTCAGGGTCATTGTTAATCGTTTTACCAAATGTTTTTGATCCATCAGGCAATTCAATTCTTGTTGATATTGATTTAAATATACCATGTTTCAATGCTAGTTCTAAAAGTCCATAATACCTATCAAGACCAGTATCATACTTCAAACGAACATCTACCATTTTGTTTTCTACTGTTAATCTAGATTTATGATTTTTACAATGAATTATATTTCCTACAACTTCAGTTCCATCCTTTTCTTTCTTTTTTGAGAGATAAACAATAGAACTAGCAGCATACTTCAAACCAGATCCACCTCCCATTTCTTTTGTTGGAAACATCGATCCTACAACATCATAGGTATGATTTGTGACTATCATTGGTATTTTAGCTCGACCAAGTTTAAGTGTCAAGACTCTAAATGCAGCCTTGATAACTTGTGCTCTGGTCATATCTCTTGTTTCTTTGCCATCTGATGTATCTTCAACTTCTTTAGTTGTAGATAGCATTCCCAAAGAATCAAGACAAAGCATCATTGGTTTTTTATCCTCTGATTCAATGTATTTGTCAAGAACTTTAATTGCTTGCGTTCTAAATTCCTGAACAGTAGTGACAGGCAAAATCACCATGCGTGTTGAATCTATTCCTCTTTCTTCAATCATATTTTTTGTGATTGCAGATTCAGACTCAAAATACAAAACACCTGCATCTGGATTTAATTCAAGAAAACTTTTGACCATTCCTAGAACAAAAAATGTCTTACCTGTTGCGGATTCACCTGCAATTGCAGTAATCTTATTTGAAGGTAATCCTCCGAATATGGAGCCTGAAAGAAGTGCATTGAATATGTAAGATCCAGTGTCAATAAACGAATCTACATCTCCCGTCTCAACACCATCTGATACCAATGAAGCATATTCATTTCCAGCTGTTTTTGCTATGTCTTGAAAGAAATTTATCATACATCCTTTTGTGCTCTTATTTCAGAGCGAATCTTTTCGAATCCATTCGGATATCGTTGCTCTAATTTTTTAATGTTGGCATTCAATATATCCTCAATAGTAACACCCAATGACATGCAACCTTGTGCCACATACCACATGACATCACCCAGTTCTTTCACCATATGCTCTTTAACTTCAGCATTCAGATCCTTCCCTTGAAACAAACACTTTTTGACTAGATCGCCAAATTCACCTGCTTCAGCTGATAGTCCAAGAGCAGCTGTGATCAATCTTTGAGGTGGAACTGCATGTTGATTTTCCATTTTTGAAAGTGATGCGTCAAACGGAAATTTTAGTCTTGACTCCTCACTTGTCACACTATTCACGAATGCAACATAATCTTCTGTAAATTTACTCATCTATAGATTCTCCATTCATTTTGAGTTGATTCATACACCATCTAATGTGCTCTTTCATCTGAGAGACTGTAAGTGCCTTTGCATGCTCTCGTATCATGACTTCTGGACCTTGCCTCCCATCAACAGGTGGTAATGATCCATAAACACTTTTATACTCAGAAATCAATTCTGATTCTTTTCCATGAGCTTTCAGTTTAATCTCTGGACCGTATCCCATTGGAAAGTATGCAACATATAAATGTCTTTTGTTTTCTTCTCCGTAGATTGCTCGGAAATACATTCCGTTCTCATATGGATTCTTTTGACTCAATCCACGAATGACTGTTCCTGAGAAATCTAATGTTCTTGAGCAGATTCCTCTTGCAGTCGAGCTACCAGCTGTTCCAATATAAATCACACGCTCATCTAAATGATCAGGTGTTTCATTCAAAATCTCGCCTGTTGGATCATATGCATAAAGATAACATCCGCCCATGTTAAATCCACGATCATCTTTTTTTGCAAAACCAACGTAATCGTTGTCAAATTTGGCTCGTTGATCATTGGGGAAGATTGACAACCACTTTGTAGCTTTCATAACAAATCCTGCATTAAATTAACAATCATTAACAATCTGGATTTATTATCTTCTTTCCCTTAGGAAATGTCAAGCACTTTTTTCATAAAATCCACAATTTTTTCTGTATCATCTGGATTCTCATGAACAAAGGTCTTCACACAACCTTCTTCTTCTCCGAAGAGAGTTGCTCTTGGACCAAAATGCTCAAGAATATTCTGAACCTTAGTCTTGGTGGTCTGAATAAATTTTTCAGATTGATCAGATCCTCTTTCTTTGTATCTTCGTTGTCTTTCTTTATCTGAAACTGTCAAGTGAATAATTGTCAACGAATCACCACATGATTCAAAAAACTTTTTGTTATTGAGTCGATCTCCTTCACCAACAATCATCTCATTTGTTTTCAAAACATTTAAAATCCAATCAATTGCTTTCGGAGCCACTGCCATCGAAAGTCGATCTGTTCCACCAAAAACTTCTTCATCATTATATTTCCCAAGAACTCTCAATTTCTTTTCTTTGATATATTGAGTATCTAACAAATCAGCTGGACGATCATCCTTCCAATCTTCAAATTCACTCATAAACTTTCGCATCACAGTGGTCTTTCCAGTTCCTGGAATACCAATCAAATAAACTATCTTCATTGAAAAAATCCTTCTAATGTTGGTTTTTGAGCATATGCTTCAGGATGATATTCTTGCACCATATTTTTTCCACCTTTGTTCTCAAGAAAATCAAACCATTCTTTCTCATTGAACATATTCGGTGAAACACCATTCCAATATTGTTTCCATAGTCTATGATCTTTATTCAATCTCCTTGTGTCAACAAAGTTTTTACGAATTGATTCATATTCCCATGACCCAAGATTATCCATATCCTCACGGAAATAGAAAACTAATGACATTCTCATCATGTCTTCTTCACCAGAATCTGGAGCAGTGATCGGTGTATTTCCATGAATAACACGCATGTTGTCAATTAACAAAAGATCTCCAGGTCTAACATTAACAGCCATCCGAACTTCTGGAACAACCAAATATCCACCTTTCCAGTCTTTGTTATCCTTTGTGATTACTGTTAGATTGCTATATCCAGCATTCAAAGAACCTGCATCTCGATGACATGCCATTCTGGCATTTCTTTCTTTTGTTGTTGTGTTGACAGTAATCGTAGTGAATGTAGTATCTTCACCAATGAGAAATTTCTTATCGAGTCGATCAGCAAATTCTTGTTGAGCCGAATGTCGATTTGGTAATAGTCTATTGAATTCCCTTTCCAGTTTTCTTGCAAACGGATAACATTTTGCAAATTGTTCAAGATTATTATCAGTATATGCTGTTGCTCTTCCATATGGAATTCTTGGATATCTTCCATAGTAACCAGCAATACCTGACCAAAGTCCAGCAGCATAAGTTGTATTTGAAATCCACTTTTCTCTTACAAGTTTTGAAAACTTTGTTGCCTCTTCAATTGGCATTGCTTTTATTCTACTCATCAGCTTAGGAAAAAATCCATCATATTCAGGATATTCCTTTTCGACAACATCTCGTAACCAACAAAATCCTCTTGTATTCTTGACATATTTGCCAAGATGTTCTTCCATAATAGTCTGTAGTGGATCTGTTCCATCAAGACTTTTTGGTTGTCCTGCCATAAAATACTCTAGCACATCATATTGATATGGTGTTACCCATTCTCTTCCTGCTAGCTTTTCTGTTTTTGGACCAGCTGCGAGTCCTCGATTATGAGATTCAGCTGCAGCATCAAACAATCCTTCAAATGCTCCTTGTTGCTCCTCAGCAGTGAAAACATTCTTTCTAAATTTAAAAGCAATTTTGTTTTCATCTGCAAGATCTGTATGATACTCTTTTTTATCATAATTATAATCAGGTGGAAAGTATAAATCTGTATCACTGTCAATCAGAATATCATATGATTCATCATTAACATATGTTCCCAAAACTTTTTCTTCATCAAGAACTTGCATAGCAACATAAACATCTTGTCCTTCATCTCCTTTGTATTTCTGCCACTTATTTCCATTTATTTCTACAATTTCCATCAGAATGCCTCCAATCCCATTAATTGTTTTGAAAATGTATTATTGTAATCTATAACACCTGTATTTAGAAAAATTTCCATCTTTGTTTTGTTTATTTCGTTTATCAAATATTCTCTTCTTATTGACTCTTCTCTACATTGCCACAATGGTGTCCAATCAATTCCATCCCATCCATCACGTTCAACTTGTTTAATTTCTTCAGCTTGTCGATCCAAATAATAACCAAGATATCTGCCATTTCTAGTGCGAAATAATTTTTTGAAAGAACAAAGGCAAGTTTCCATTCCAAAATAATCTGCCTTGTTTGCCTGCTCTGGAAATAATGTTTTAACTTCTTCAAGAATCTCTGAGCCTTGATTTTCCATCCAGTCAATCTGATCTTGATCTAGAACCTTATCAACCCAATCATCCTTTCCAAGAGCAAAACATAATCCGTTTCGATGAGATCTAGATCCTGAATAATCTTTCAACCAAAGATTATCAATATCAATATTTAATCCACATGTTTGTTTTAATGTTTGAATATAGAACCATGACATGTATCTTCCATACTTGTGCCATGTATTTACTTCTTTCCAAAGATTATAAAAATTGGTGAATGGATTATCTGTGAACAAACTCTGGAATGCTTCGAGTTGACTTCTATCACCTACCCAGTTCTTATAAGAAAGAAATTGAGCAGGAAGATGTCCTTTGTTCCATTTTGTGTCTGTTTGATATCTAAGTCTTTTAAAATTATCAGTATTCCACTGTTCGAGTCGATCGACACCAACAAGTTCCATATCAGGAAATTCATTCCAGATTACGTATGCAGTTGGAAAATGATATGTTGTTCCATATATCCACGTAATCCAAAGTCTTTGCTCAATATTGAATTCAAATCTGTCATAAAAATAATTCAACATGTAAAGAGCAGGATCACAATCATCTATTATCAACGACCATCCAAACCAATCAATGAATGCCTTTTTTCTATTTTCCAGCAAACGGTAATCCATCAAAACTTCTCTAATGAAGGTACATCAAAAAGATAATTTCTTAACCAATATTTTCCAACCTTTGATATGGAGTCCTCAACTCTTTGTTGTTTCACCTTTCCAAACTTATGATAAGTTATACTCTCTTTTCGCAAAAGATCAAGAACTTTTTTGTCAGAAGGAATCGCAATAGAGGGATTATTTATAGCTTCCTCTCGAAAGCTCAATTGTTCTTCTTTTGTAGGAAACAGTGGTTGATCTGATCTCAAAGATCCGGATGAATCAACAGCCCAGAATACCAATCCATTTCGAATATGCCAGCTAATAGAAGTTGGTGTGCATGATATTTTCAATCTTCTCATTTGATTTTTGTATGCATCATTCATCACATATTCCCATATTGAAGAGGCATATCCTTTTCCTTCATATCCTTGGAAAGTCACAATCTCATAAAGATTGATATAAGAAGTTCTTTTACTATATGTAGTAAATACTGCAGAGACTGGTTGATCATTGTCATACATTACGATTGGAGGATTTTTGTCATAGTTTTTAAAACGAATCCACAAACTATGAGCAGAATTTAAAAACTTGGTATTGGTTCCATTTTCTGAATTCTCAATAATGTCATTAATATTTTCATGGTTGTTGGTCTTGAATATCATGTGGTTTCTTTACTTTTGTTTCTCCTTGATTTGTGTATTTTACATACATCTCGCATCTTTGTGGATTACTCAATCCACTGCGAATAGCAATATCTTTTGTTGATGTGAATATAATTCCTCTATCAAGTTTTGTATACCATAATGGTCGAGATTCGTTTCTGAATCCTGTAATTCCCTTTTCAATGTCAAGCATCACAACTGACATACTAGAAGGAACAAAATCAATCAATGGATTCTTATTATTCTCTAATGACTGTAGAATCAATTCACTATCATTTGCAGTCTCAGTTTCGTACTTCCATGTACTTTTATCTTCCTGAGAAATTACACCATTATGAACTATGCTATATCTATTAGATGAGAATGGTTGAGGATATCTTAAATCAGACGTTGAATAACGAATATGCCCCAACAAACAGATTGTACCATCATCATCAATGCATCTTTCAAAATTTGATTTGTCAAGAAATTTGTTTGCTGGGATGTTTTCTTTTTTTGTTAATATTTCAGAATGTTTGCGATATGAAATACCAGTAGCATGTTTTCCTCGAATCATTGTCTGTTTGAATATTTTTCTTATCAGAGAAATATCTTGATCACACACATCAGTTAATTCTATTCCTATAACTCCACACATTATGCCACTAGCCAAAATTGTTTTTTTAGTATTGATTCTAATCGAACAGAAGTGATCACTCCATATCCCTTTTCTTTCTCAGGAAGAACTACTGGACTACCATTTTTCCAATGTATGTATACCATACTACCACGTGGAAGTGCATTTGTCAAGTTCTTTGCTTGTTTAAATATTAATTTCTGAGCATCAATCCTTGTCATATTATTCACCCAAAGAAATTGTCAAGTGTTGGCTGTGTTCCATATGTACGATCAATATCCCAGCCGATTTGGCGAACAATGAACATCAATGGTTCCACAAAAGCCTTTTCAAATTGAACTTCATAATCAACATATGAAGTCACATCTAGTTCTTTTGGCAGTTTACTAATAAAAGAAATTACATTTGACTGTAATGGATTGGGCTTTCTTAGATTGAGAAATTTGATCTTCTCACCTTCTTGAATCAAAGGGAATTTGGAGATCAATTTATTACGTTTGAGAAGATAATTATAAATCAATGCTCCTTTGCAATGCATTGGAGTCGATTTACGGTAAATAGAAGATGAGTCACTCCATTTGTCAAGTCCATTGACAGATCTTGGAAATGCAATATCCTCAGCAGGAAGTTTCATAAATTCGTTTCGGAAGTTCTGAATAAATTCATTAATCTGATTTTCATTACCAGACATTATTACCTTCAGCGCCTCCTTGATCTTTTGTCTACAAGGGTATGGAGTTGATGATTTGACTGCTTCAATACCCATAATTTTCAATTGAGGATCTGCATACCGAACACCTTCAATATCCCATGCATTAAGAATATATCGTTTCTTTGCAACCCAGATACCTTTGTCAGCAATCACCTCTCGTTTCATCTGCATTTTCTGAGCAAAAGCATTCATATATTGCTTGAGTTCTTCATAGCATTCATCAATATACGGTTCTATCTTTTCTTTAGCAATAGTGTCTAGAAACGATACCACTTTTTCAGTAAAAGTATCAGCACAGAATACTTTATCAATAAGTTTATCAAAACAAATATAAACTGAATCAGTATCAGATGCAATCACATAATCTTCATCTTCAGTTTTAAGAAGATTGTTAAGATATTCATTCAGCTTTCGTTCAATCCAACGAATAGAAAGTTGACCAGCAGTAGTTACACCTTCAGCAATCGCAAGATCAAAATATCTGAACCATTCATTGCCGATAGCACCATAGGCTGAATTCAATGATATCTTTCTAGCCATCTGAATGTTATTATAACGTGAAACATCATTCAAATATTCTGTATTCTTTGTATCCTCATATTTTTGTTTTGCATGAAGCATTTTTTTCTTGTATGTCGTTCGATCATCATACAGCTGTTGCATCATAGCAGGAAGAAATCCCTGTTTCGAAATCCTGAACTTGGTCCCATTTGGTGTCATGGTCAAATTCTTTTCCTTCAGAAATTCTGTATCATATTCTTTTGATACGAATTTACCAATCTTTGTATCACCAAAATTCACACCATCATCAGCTAATGTTTCAGGTGAAATATTATACTGAATAATCAAATGTGGATATAATGAATTCAAATCAAATGAAAGAACCCATTTGTGTTGACCAACAGCAGGATCTTTTACATATGCACCAGAAAATTGGCCAGACTTTGAGGATAAGTTTTTTTGAGGAATCACAATATTTTGTGTTCGCAAATGATTGTAAATCAAAATATCCCAATACTTTACCGAAGTAAACGCATCTTGGAAGTTGACTTTTGCTTCATATGCCATGGTCATCAACAAATCCATTAGCTTCATTTTCGCATCAAGACGTTCTACCAAAAGAACATCTTGAATGTTGTAATCAATAAAACTTTGATAATCTGTTGTGTACCATTCTTTGAATGTTTCATAAGGATTCTCATCCTTTCTTTCACCCAGTTCAACAAATGCAATATGATCTAGTTTATAGGACTCTTGATTTGTATAAGTGAACTTTTGATACAATTGCTGATAATCTAGATTAGAAATACCTAAAATCTCATAAACAGTATTAGCCTTTCCAAATTTTCCATTAATCTTTTTCTCATTGACAATCTTCCATGGAGAGAGTCTTCTCAATGTGTCATTACCAAATAAACGTTTAATTCGATTACAGATATAAGGAATGTCAAAGAATTCAGTATTCCAGCCTGTGATTGCATCAGGATGAATTGATTCCCACCAAACGATAAATTTGTTTAGAAGTTCTACTTCATTCTGACATCTATTGTATTGAACAAATTCATTATCAGTTTTGAATTCACCGATACCCCAGACAATAATATCATCGAATCCATATCTTTTGACAGTGATTGACAAAAGTTCTTCAGCAGCAATTTCTTGATTCGGAAACCCATTCTCACATTGAACTTCGATGTCAATCGTATAGACTTGCATCAAAGATCGATCGAACCGAATATCTTGATAATTGTCAGCGATGTAAGTATAGACAAATTGATTCAATCCAAAAACCAATCCAGGTTGATTCTCATATTGAGAAACAAATTCCTTGGCTTCTTTGATGGTCTCAAATTTTATGGGGGAGACTGAGGAACCTTCCAGTGTTTGGAATTTGGAAGGTTTCTTTGAAGGGACATAAAGAGTGGGCTTATATCGAATAGACTTGTTGATCCTTTCACCATTCTTAACACCACGCATGAAAATATTGTTTCCCCATTGAGCCACGTGAGTATAGAAATTCATAACAAACACCTGTTAGCATTATAAAAGAACATTATACCATAATGAATAGGAAATGTCAAGCTATTTGTTCCTGCCTTTTCTTTCCAATATTGTATTTTGTCTCAAGAACCCACTCGTCCTTTTCCTTGAATCCGATAATCTTGATTTGTGAAAGAGGAGCTTTTGGTTCTGCCTCCCCATGAACCGTGACCAGATCCCAGTCTTGAAGAAGTCCAGCAATGGTATTCCTTCGAGAAATATCATTTTCATTGATGTTGGTGTCCTTTCCATCAAGTGCAAATAATTCTTTGAAATGAACAATATAATATTTGCCTTGTTTATGAAGAATATGGCAGGATTGAAATAGTTTCTTTTCTTTGCGAGATGCAACACCTATTCTAGAAAGTGTTTCACGAACCTTGAGGAAATCATCAGGTTCTTTGATTGTTACCTCTAACATATTGTTAATCATTTTTTTCCACCTTTGTTCAAGCTATTTTTAATAGCAGTAATTTGTTCATCAGTCAGTAGTTCAAGAGCAGCTTTTGCTTTTTCATCGCTATAACCATAATACTCTTTCACATACTCAAGATCCTGCAGCTTCTTTGCCTTAATCCAAGGAGCAAATCTTTTTTTGGATCTTATACTATTTATAAAAAAATCGAATTTAAGTTTATTATCGATTTGATGATGAACATTCATTTCATTTGCCAACAAAACAGTATCTTGAAAAGCAGACAAAATATGATTAACTACATATGCAGGGTATTTTTTCTCCCACATTGGATCATCTGAATCCATCAATTTAGTTTTAGTAAAGTTGATAGCATTCATATATTCTTTCAATTCATAACTCATTTAAACCTCACTTGTGACATTATTTCTGTCATGCAAGCAAGCAAGTTAATTTCTTGATCAGCAACAAATGCAGATTTGTACTGATAATCAGCAATTATCAAAACCAAATGAGGAATAGTTGCAGGTTCTAATTTATCATACAAAGTATCGTAAACTTTACGATAGATTCTAGTAGGATCATTGTCAAGATTATTTGCCACCCATTTACGGACATTTCCAAATTCCTTTTCCTTTAGAAAGGTTGTCAATTCTTTCAGATTTTCATCTGAAATATTTACCAAGATTCCTGCATCGATTTCACCTGATGCAGAATATCTTTGTAATTCATTCAAACACCTTCTCCAATCTGGAAAGAATTTTTCAATAATTCCAGCAACAGCTTTTGGTGCAAATTTGACTTCTTCTTGTTCAAGAATTTCGGTAATACGTTTAAAAAACTGTGCAGCTAGTTTAGGTTTCTCTTCATTAGGAATCCGAAACTCGACAACAGAACATCGAGAATGTAGTGGTTCAATGATTCGATTCTTAAAATTGCATGTCAGAATGAATCCACAATTTTTGTGAAACTCTTCAATGAACCCACGCAGTGCAGGTTGAGTAGATTGGGGATTAAGATAATCTGCTTCATCTAAAATCACAAATTTTCTTTTGGAATCAAAGGAAACAGTTGAAGCAAAATTCTTAATTTTATTACGAAGAACATCAATGCCTGATTCTTCAGAACCATTTATCATCATATATGTAGAATCAATTTGATTGAGCATTGCCTTTGCGACAGTTGTTTTGCCTACTCCTGGACCACCAGAAAGTAACAAATTAGGAATATGCTCATCATTCACAAATTGTTGAAATGTATTCTTCATGTCTACTGGAAGAATACATTCTGTAATAGTAGTTGGACGGTATTTCTCCACCCACAAATATTTTTTCATAACAAAAACTCCGATATTGGATTATCAATTAGATTCAAGAGCAATATAATATTCTAAATCTTGTCCTTTCTTTTTAAAATGTGAAATACCAACACTAGCAATTCCTATCTCATAATCTCCTGGAAGAACTTTCAAATTTTCAGTTTTAAAACATGATGTTAGATTGATTGTCGAAGAATTGCCAACTACAAGTGAAAATGTATTTGATGTATCATTCTTTCGATCAGTAACCGTCATTTGCACTTCACCTGTTTCAAAAGAATTTACAACAAGATCTGGTGTACCAAAAATTGCAGCTGATCTTTGAATTTGAGCAAACTCCTCTTGTTTCAATGTAAACTGAACATCAATATTAGGCATATGAATGTCAGTTTTTGGTTCTTTCACCATGTCAGTAGGTGTGTAAAAGAATTTACTAGAAGTTTTGCTTCCCTCTTCTTGAATAAGAATATATTTTTCTTCAAAGTTCAAAATTGGTGTTTTGAAAATAGAAAGTGTTGAAAGAAATTCATTCAAATCATAAATAGCACACTCCTGCTCAAAATCTTCTGTTATATTTGCGATTGCTACAATGTTTTTCATTGCACTCATTGTGGCAACTTTATTTCCTGGTTTGATCAACAAGTTTGAATTAATTGTTGAAAAATTCTTCAAAATTTCACGAGTTTCATTACTCAGTTTCATTAGTTTCTCCATAGTTTAAATCATGAACATGCAATGCCATTATAGCATAATGAACAACCTTCAGAAGATCCTTTCGGTTGTAACCATTTTTCTTACCATATCTTTGTGCATACTTCAATATATTTCCAATACAAAATCCTTCACCATGTCCAGAATCAATAATAAATTCTGTTGCCTGAAAATTATTTTGGGAATAGTGTTGAGCGTAAGTCTTGTTAATATAATTGACAATCTCAAGAATAAGATTGTCTTCATTATATTTGTATTGAATACTCACAAGTACATCCTAAAAGTCTGTGGCACTCCGAAGAGTGCCGTCATGTTATATTAGTTGATGTTAATCACTCTTGGACGTTTCTCATCCGGAATAATTCTTTTCAACTCGACTTTCAACAAACCATCTACCATGGTAGCATCCTTGACGAATACATCTGATGACAAAGTAAATACTCTGTTGAATTGACGCTTCGAAATGCCTCTGTGATAATACACAGGTGCATTTTCAGCTTCCTCTATAGTTTTAGCATAATTTGATCGAATAGTCAACTTATTTTCTTTGGTTTCCACCTCGATGTCATCTTTTTTGAATCCTGCGACTGCAAGCTCAATAGTGAAATGCTCATCGTCATGCTTGAGAATATTGTATGGTGGATAGTTAGAAGTTGTTGAAACATTATCAAAAAAGTGATCAAAGATGTTATCAAATCCGACACTGAATGTTCGAAGTTGACTTGGGTCAAATGTAGAGAGTGCGGTTGTGCTTGTCATATCTATCTCCTTGAATAAGCAAGATTATTGTTAATATTAGATTGTTGAAGAGAACCCGAAGCATCCTCTTCAACATATCTATTTATACAAAAGTCAACAAAAATTTTTAAAAAAATTATGCTGCTTCTGCATATTCTAGTGCCGTGTCAAGTGCATTCAACTTGACTTTTCGATTCTTTCCATACCATGCAGATTCCAGCCGTCCATCAGCTGATCTGCCTTGTACATGGTCAGACATATAGGTAACAGCATTAAATGCTTGCCACCATGTACCTGGAGCATATTCTGCTCCAGGTTGTGTATGAACAATCTCAAGTGCCTTTGTTGACAATCTTGAATTTGCTTGTTCAGCTTCATATTCCTTTTCTGTAGATTCATTTCCGAAGACTTTGTTCATATATGCAACCAAATCCTTCTTTGTGTATCTTTTCTTTCCAAGGAATTCTGCCATACTCTTGTACTGATCCATTTTCATTCGAGCAATTCCCAACTGCTCTTTGACTGACTCTGGATCCCATTTCTTTCGATGATTCAATGTGACCATATGTTTACTATTTTCACTCAAAGAAAGTGTCAAGGTATTTTGGCAAACAACACGAATTGGTGTCATTCGAATATTAATTGTTCGCCCATACTGATGAGGATTAGTGAACAAGAAATAGTTTTCTGTAACATCACCACTGAACAATTCGAAGGACTCATTGGTTTTGGCCAAAGCCCAAACCAATTCTCCTCCACGCAATGATCCAGCAGTGTGCATTTCCATATCACCTGCTTTCACATATTCATCAAAAAGCTCAAATGCTTGATGGTTTTGAACTGGATTCCAGCCTTTACCGATATTGGTCAAAACCTTCCCATCAAGATCTCGAACTAATGCTTGTTTACCTGTTGGAATTTTTCTTCCGTTAAATTCTACGAATCCATCCAACTTGAGGACTTTCCAATCTAATCCTGCCATCACCATAAATTCTTGTGGGGACAAATCAGGCTGAACCTGAAACCCAAGTCCATGCCATGGGACTTCTCCAACGTATGCCATCTGCGCTTCACCGTTGATTACTTCTAATGCATGACTCATGATATTCTCCAAAAAAGTTTTCAAAACAGATCGAACTATTCGATCATTATTACTTATACAATTTTATAATAACTTTGTGAAAAAGTCAAGCATTTTTTTTAATTTAATAAAATATTTTTTACAGAAGGCTCATATTTGCTCTGAATGAAGTCTCGAACCCCTTGCATCAATTTTTGGTCATCACAAGGATGTTCTTTATGGATTTCCATCGCTAACTCTATTGCTTGTTCAGGACGATCTAGCCAAGAAGAGTGCCAATACATTTTTCCATTCTCACCTTTTCGATAGTTCAAATGAATCACTCCTACATTTTTTTCCTCATTAGCAAACGATTGAAAAATATCTTTGATGCCAATGCTATGCATATATGGAAATTTAACATCTTTATAAAGTGAATATCTAAAATTCATCTCACACATATATCGAACTTGTTCTAGTTCTTTTTTGTCCATTTTTGTTTCTTAATCATTTTTGCTGCCTTTCTCTTTGCAATATCAAGTTTCAATGGTGATACCATTTGTGTGAAATTTTTACCTTCCATGTGATCATATTCATGTTGAAAAACTCTTGAAGTTATTCCTCTAAATTTTCCAGTTTTTTCTTCACCATTAACATCTTGATATGTAAATTCAATAATGTCAGGTCTTTTGATATTTAAAAACAAATATGGATATGTTAAACATCCTTCTTCATAAAATTCTGTTTCTTCCGACTCCCAAATAATTCTAGGATTATAATAAATTTCATGTTCCTTTTTATCCCAATCAGTATACATTACAAATGCACGAATCATCAATCCGCATTGATTTGCAGATAATCCGATACCTCCATGTTTTTGCATTGATTCTAATAAATTATCATACAATTCTTGTGGTGTAAATTGAAACATTTCTTTAAAGTTTTCAAAAGAAACATCAGATAATGGAGCCTTTAAAATAGGACTTTCTGGGTGTATTAATTCATATATCATGCGGCAATCCTGCTAAAGTTTTTTTCTTTTTTAAATTGAATGACAGATCTAAATTTATCAAACAGAATATCTTGTTTGTGACTAATTATAAACACATTTTGATTTGTAAATGTATTTAGAATTTTCAAAAAATCATCTGTTCCTGCTCCATCTAATGATGAATCAAATATTTCATCAAGAATCAAAAGATTTGTGTTTGTTGAATTTTTCATCTTAGCTATAGCTCTCCATGTGAACAATAGTGCTAAATCAATTCTCATCTTTTCTCCTTCTGAAAAGGAAGGATATTTAAAATCATCACGGTGTCTTGATAATATGGTTTCATTAAATGAAGAATCTAGATTAAAAGAAACATAAAAATCCATTTGTGATAGATAAGCATTAATCAGCTTATTCATAATTGGCAAATACTTTTTAATAATCTTTGTTTTGATACCTGCATCTTGAAGAAGATTCTTTGCTACATCTAAATATGTCTTTTCTTCATTTAATCTCAATTTATTTTTATTGTATAATTCTAGTTGTGTTTCTAACTTAATTAACTCTTCCTTATCTTCATTATTAATCTCATTATTTGTTATTTGTTCAATTTCATTAATGCTTTTCATGATAATATCTTTAAGCATTTTAATCGAAGAATCAATAGTAGCAACTTTAATAGAAAGGTTAGAAATTTCTTCTTCCAATATTTCAAACTCTTTTAACTTATCCTCCTCAATCGTTTCTAAACTTTTCAATTCAGTTAGAGCATCACCTATTTCATGAACCTTTTCATGCTTTTCTTTTATCTTTGTTTTTCTAATTTCTTCATCAATTTCTTGTGTGCATGTTGGACAAACTTTATTATCATCAAAGAAAGTTAGAATTTTGTTTTCCTCTCTCCATTTATTCTCTAGTGCTGCATGAGTCTTTCTGAGCTTCGTAAGTCTCTTGGTAGCTTCTTTTTTGCTCTCAAGAGACTTTCTGAGTTCTTCTAGCTTCTGTAGTAACTTCTTTTTACTATTTGCCTTGTTTTCTACAACTTCTTTATTGTCTTGTATTTTTTGTTTTCTTTCATCAAGAAAATTTTCTTTGTTCTCAAGAACCGACTTGATATATTTCTTTTGCATTTGAATTTTCTCTTCAGCAAGCTGAATCTGATAATCATTTTCTTGAATATTATCATGAAGAGATTTGGTTTTGCCTTTCAAAATAGCATTCATCAATGTGAATATCCGAATATCAAGAATATCCTCAACTACTTCTCTGCGATCTCTCGCAGAAAGCTGCATGAAAGGCACAAAGGTCGATGACCCTAATATCACAACCTGAGTAAACGAACGATAGTTTAATTTAAGAATTTGTTGTTCTAAAAATTGTTGATAGTCTTTTAATGCAGCATCTTGTGTGACCAGTTTACCATTAACATAAATCTCAAATTTGTTTGGTTTAATTCCTCTGCATACTTTTATTTCTTTACCTGCAATAGTAAATTCTACTTCAACTTCCAACTCTCGTTGATTTACACTATTGATCAGTTGTGGTTTGTTGATGCTTCTAAAGGGTTTGCCATATAATCCAAAACAAAGAGCATCGAGAATTGTTGATTTACCAGAACCATTCTCACCTATGATTAATGTAGAAGATTCATTGTCCAGTTTAATCTCTGTAAATACATTTCCTGTAGAAAGAAAATTCTTCCAGCGAACTTTATTAAACGATATAATAACAACCTCCTATCAAATTGTAATTTTTATTGTAATTCCTGCACCACCTTTTGATATTTCATAACTATTTTTTTTGTTATCAAATTTCATACCATATTTTTTAAAATCAAAAACTATACGCATATCATCTTCAACAATACCCTCTAATGTATTTGTTGCATAATCTAATCCGAGATTGTAAAGTCTTTCAACTAAAATTGGATTATCTTTAAAATTTGATTCTAAATCTGAAGTAGGTATATGTATAATCATTTTTCAAACACCTTGTTGTATTGATTGTTAACTCTGATAAATGTAGTACATTTTGATAAATCTTTCAATTTTGCTGCTCCAACATACGTGCAAGCACTTCTTAGTCCTCCTAATATTTCTTTTACAGTTTCATCTACCGATCCTTTATATTTGATTACGACTTCTCTACCTTCTGATGCTCTATAATCTTTCATTCCTCCGAAATGTTTTTCATTTGCTTTCTTTGAACTCATACCATAAAATTCAACATATTTCTCATTATTCTTTTCAATAATGGTTCCACCTCCTTCGTCGTGTCCTGCCAACATTCCACCCAACATTACAAAATCTGCGCCACCAGCAAATGCTTTTACAACATCGCCAGAACAAACGCATCCACCATCAGCAACAACTAAACCACCAAGACCATGTGCTGCATCAGCACATTCTATTACAGCTGATAATTGTGGATAACCAACCCCTGTCTGTATTCTTGTAGTGCATGCAGATCCAGGACCAATTCCAACCTTCACTATATCAGCACCATTTAAAATTAATTGTTCTGTCATTTCCCCAGTAACTACATTTCCAGCAATGATGTACTCACCTTCGTTAAAAATCTTTCTTATTTTAACAATAAATTCAACAAATCGTTCACTATATCCATTTGCAACATCAATACAAACATATGTTAAATTTTTACACATTGAATAAACATCTATAAATTTATGATAATCATAATCAGTAATTCCAATGCTCATTGCTGTATAGTTGCAATTATCCTTATTTGAAAAAAATTCAATTAAAGTAGAAACATCATATGTTTTCTTTAAACAAGTAAACATTTTATATTTTGATAACTCTTTTGCCATTTGTATCGTGCCAACACCATCCATGTTTGCAGCCATAATAGGAATACCATGGCAATCAATTTTAGAAAATGTTCTTTCTAAAGATACTTCTTTTCTTGAACCTAATGTGGATCTTTTTGGTCTTAACAATACATCACTATAATCTAATTTTATTTCGTTTTCTATTCTCATATTTAATAACTCTGATTAAGTCTCCAAACCAAATATTCTTTTGCACCGATTGTTTCATACTTTTGATTTCCCACCAAACTATCAACTTGAACATCGTCTCTTGGATGAACAAAATATGGAAAACTGTAACGACTGATATTGAGATGCTCATTTACAACACGATGTGGAGTTGAAACATAAATGTCATTAGTCCAGCGTTGAAGCAAATCTCCAACATTCACAATACATGTATTTTGAATATAAGGAGCATCAATCCATTCATCCGTTTCTCTTGGCTTTATTTGTAATCCAGGATTTTCATCAGTAAAAAGTATAGTGATTGTTCCATAATCAGTATGTTCCCCACCACGCATTTGATTTTCTTGTATTCTATCATTCCAAGCAGGATAATGTAACATTCTTGCTGTAGTAGATGAAGATTCTCTATGTTTATCAATCAAAAATAATTCTGGCAAATCTAATGCTTTTTCTATCAATCTCAAAATATGTTTACTAATAAGATCTAATACAAGATTCCATTCTAAGCATACATCTTCAAAATTACGATCTGGCCATTTATTGTCATCTCCATACTTGCACCAATTGAATGCCTCTTTCAAATCAGGTGGTGTTCCTGGAGTCAAACTTTCTATCATCCCTTGATAGCCAGTATTAGACTCTGTTGAAGTGTACTTATATTTGAGTTTTTCTTCTAATGGTAAAGCAAAAAATTTTTTAGCGTGATTAAGAATTTTTGGCCATGTTGTTTGCGTTTCAAAATAAGCAAATCCGATATTCTTGAATGCTTCATCAAGTTTCAAATGAGCATCATCATCTAGATGATTTATAATTGGTATTGTCATAAGAATGTATGGGGGATTTTACTCCCCCAAATAAATGTTATTGCATCGGTGTAATTACACCATCAACATAATGATCCATAGAATCTACTTGCATACGACCAGATCCTGCAGGAACAATAGTCCCATCCTGTTTCATGTAACCACGAGAAAATGGAAAAGTTGTATCATACTCTTCTGACACAAATTTGGCCATTTCTTCTTCAACATGAAGTTGTACATCCATAGGAACATTTGGACCCCATGGACTCAATCCTACGCATCCTTCTTTCATTCCCCAAAATGGTGTATCAACTTTCCATGTATCATCTTCAATAGATTTCATTACATGTTTGTAATATACATCCCAATTGAACATTGGACCAGTAGCATAACGATTTGGACCATATGAATTCATAGGAGCATCATTACCCATACCCCATAATGGTTTTGCTGTTGTAGAATTTTCTTCAGCAATCACTACAACTGATGGTGAATCAGTAGTTGTAAAAAATACATCTGCATCCCAACTTAACAATGCTCGAGCAGCTTCCATATCTTTAGCAGGATCAAACCATGAATTAATCCAAATAATGTTTACTTCAATATCAGGATTAACAGATTGAGCACCCAATGTCATAGCATTAATATTTGAAATAATCTCAGGAATTGGATGTGAACCTACAACTCCAATCTTATTTGTTTTAGTAAGTTTACCTGCTGCTACACCTGCCAAATATCTAGCTTGAAACAAACGACAATTATAATTATTCATGTTTTCCGCAGTCTTAAATCCTGTGGCATGCATAAACTTTACGTTTGGAAATTTCTTTGCTGTTTGTAGCATAGGATCCATATATCCAAATGAAGTTCCAAATACAACATCATGCTTTCTCGCTAACCTATTAAACACACGAGCAGAATCAGTTTCTGATACAGATTCGACATAATCAAATTCATATCCTGATTCTTCCATTCCTTGATAGTGTCTCATGCTCCATCCACCATCACTTTTTGGTCCAACCAAAACCAATCCTGCAGTTGGTTTTTTAGCTGCAATTGCAACAACTGAAAACATAATCAATGTCAACGACATCAATACTCCGAAGATCTTTTTCATAACTCTCCTTATGAGTTTGTGTTAATGTGATGCTTCATGCATCGAGTTTTCCAAGAACATCTTGGAAATTTTAATGCGTCCCTTTGCATTAAAATCTGAATAATTTTAATTGTTAAATTGTTTTTCGAATTCACGAAGTCTTTTATATACACTCATGAGTTCTACAATTTGTAACCATGAACGAATAATAAATTGTAAACTTTCTGCAACTTTACCGAATGCTCTTGTGGTTTGACTTACAACACCTAATGTAATTCCACCAGCAATAATGCTAGGACCAAGAGCAACATAAGGAACAATTACCATACCTTGTAAATAACTCCATTTCGCAATATTAAAATAAAAGTAATGTAAATAAGAACGGAAATGAATTGTTCTTACATTATCAAATAGACCATTAATTTGTGGCAATTTTGCTCTTGTCTTTTTATCCTCACCATGCACCAACTCTTTACGGTAGGCTGCTTCTTCTTTTTGAATGTCATATTCAATTCCAGGTAATTTAGAACCAATTACACTTAAAACTGCAGTCCCACCCAATGCTGTAACAATTACAGCCCAAACAAGACCATGATCAACCTGACCAAAAATTGGAAATTCTGTAACTGCTTTGCTCAATCCGTGCAGAATAGGAACAAATGCAATTAACATCAAAACTGATTCAAGCAATCCAACACCAAGATTTTCTGTTAATCTGGCAAACTTTAATGTGTCTTCTTGAACACGCTGACTGGCACCTTCAATGTGTCTTACTTTTTGCCAATTTTCATGATAATAATCTGCCATACTTTGTCTCCAACGAAATGTCCAATGATTAACTAAGAATCCGTTGAAGATGACATTCACAATAATATAGATACCTGCTATGCTAAAGAAATCAAACATGTATCCATAATACTCTTCATGCGAAACTGATCCAGGTTGTGATAGTGCTTTTTGTAAAGCATCATAAAATCTTCCAAACCATTCATTAATCTGCACATCAAGTTGAACAATGTACCAGATTGCTGCAATAATGGTCAGTGTTCCTAATCTACTCCACAATCTCCATCTTTTATCAGTAAAGAATCTAAACATATATTCCTTTATAAATTATATTTCCAATTCACTTGCTTCTAAATACAATGATTTCATTACACCAGACAATCTTTGTTTATCTAAAGAAATATCAAGTTCATCAATGTAGTTATCCAATAATGAAACAGTGTCTTCTGATTTTTCAACAATTTCATCAGAAACATTGTCAGCATCAAGATCAGAAAAATCTTCAATAATCTTTACTTCATGTGCTGTACTCTTTAAAAGTTTGTCTATGAATAAGTCAAAACCATAAAGATCTGACTTATTTACAACTATAACCTTGGTGTATTTTTCATGTACATTATCCAAATTAAAATTAGAATAATTATAATTTCTATCGTCATAATACACCTTATTAAAAATAGTGTGAGGATTAACTATTCGATCAAGTTCTCTTGTTTCTGTGTCAAAAACATGAAACCCTCTTGGGCATTTATAATCTGCCCATGTTATTTCATATGTATTTCCAAGATAATATATCTGGCCATCATCAGATTTTTTATGAAAATGGCCAGAAAATACTAAATCAAATTTATTAAACAAAGATTTATCATATCCTCCTTGAGCATAATTGCCTGCATGCATTTCAAATCCATTGATTTCCAAATGACCCATTACAATTTGTGCTTTTGTGGTTTTAACTTTTTCCATGGTATCAGCATAGTTTTCACTATTAATCCATGGAATCATTAAAATAGGAGTATCATTAAAATGTATCTCATCACATTCTTGATAAACTTGAATGTTGTTAAATTTGCCTGAAATTAATTCTGTCAGCGAATTAATTTCATTGGTGTTGCGATAAAATATGTCATGATTTCCAACCAACATATGAAGTTGGATTTTCATGTCAGCAAAGGGTTGTAAAAACCTTTCACGAAAATCTTTGGCAATTTTATATGAAACAAATTTTCTTCTATCCATAACATCACCAAGATGGATAACATTTTTAATGTTATGTTTTTTCAAATATGGAAAAAATGTTTCTTCCCAAAACTTATAAAAGAATTCATTAAAAATAATATTGTCCGAGCGAGCGCCAAAGTGGCTGTCTGTAATTAATGCTACTTTCATGCTTTACAAAATTTCTCTAGACCTTTTGGTTTATCAACTTTTCTTTTTTTTGTTTTATAAACTTCTTCTTCTGGAAGAAAGTTCTTTTGAAGATAATCAGCATAATAATTTGAAAGATCCTCATTATCCTCTATTCCAATAATAGAAGGATCAAAGTTTATGTTTTCAATAATTTTATGCTTAATATGTTGCTGCTTCTTTTCTTTTTGAATTCTACGCACGAAAGCATAGAATACTATTTGTGTGAAATAACCGAATGGATTGCTGTATTTTTCGTGATTAAAATTATGAGCATATTGTATACAATTCTCGATTCCATCAAGAATCATTTCATCTTTGTATGTGTAGTTGATAAAGTTTGGACGATAAGAAAGATGTGTTGCTATTTTTAAAAAACATTCACCAAGATATTCTGGAATGGGAGGTGTTTCAACACCTTGATCTTTAGCTTCAATATAATTTTCTCTCCATTGTTTAATGGCGTTATAAAATTCTTCATTGTCAATATAGTGCCGTTTCTTCATAATACTCCATGAGAAATAAAAACCATTATACCTCAGAAAAAAATAAATGTCAAGCAAAAAAAATAACTTGACATTTGCTTTCAGAAAATGTAGAGTAGATGTGTTGGCTGGTGATCAAGAGATTCGAATCCTATGTATCTCGTAATTAAAATGCTCAGTGTTATAGATATTGATTCTCTCTTGAAAATGATTTAGAGTGTAATTTTTCTTATTACTGGAACTTAGATCGTCTGCAATATCATACAATGTAGCATATGATTTGTTTTCGTTTGTTCTTAATCCTCTTCCTATAGATTGTAATGTTCGAATTCTTGACTTACTCGGACTAGCAAATATAATATTATGAAGATTCTTGATGTTGATTCCTGTTGAGAAAGTTCCATAAGAAGCAACAATAATACAATCATTTTTTTCTTCAGATAACTTTCTTATATCTTCTCTGACTTCCGTGTCGGTAGCTCCATAAACATAATAAACAGGTCTTTCTGTTGATGATCTTATTTGATCATACAGAATACCTCCATGTTTTTCAACGTATTGAAATAAAAGTAATGTGTTGTTTTTTAGTCTAAGTGCAAGATCGCAGATGAATTTATTTCTTTTTGAATGAGAAGTGATAAAATCCATTTCTTGAGGATAAGACATTTTCTTGACAAGTTTACATTCTTCATCATTATAGGTAAGAACTAATGCTTGGATATTTAAAGTTGCAAGAGTTTTCTTTTCCATTAGTTCTTTGGTCGAGACTACTTTTTTAATAGGACCAAAGAGTCCTTCTAAAACCAAACGATGTGTTTGTGTGCCGTCAAGTGTGCCTGTCAAACCAAATCTATATTTAGTAAGATGTAATTTATGCATAATATTTGAAAGTGATTTTGCTTTAAATAAATGACATTCGTCACCAATTACTGCGCCAAATGTCTCAAAGTATTTTGTTGGAAATTTATAGATAGATTGCCATGTAGAAATAACAACAGGATGTGTTACATTTCTATCATGTCCAGAATATATTTTTTGGATATTTGATTCTTGCCATCCGTAATCAACAAAATCAGTTGCAAGTTGTTCAACAAGAGATGTGGTTGGAACAATAATCAGAATATTCTGTTGTTCTGTTTCTTCTAAAATGTTTAAATAGAATCGAACCAAACAGTAGATAATAAGAGATTTGCCTGAAGCAGTAGGACTGATAAGTAATGTCCGATTGTTTCGAATTGCGTGTGCCAAGGCATCAATTTGATAGTCACGTGGTTTGACATTTTTTCCAGCTGATTTAAGTTTGAGATATTTTGTGAATGACTCAACATCTTTTGTTGAAATAGAAACAGCATCATTTAACAACTCCTGAGAAAGTGAATAATTTATTTCTTGTTGTTGCAGATACTCGGCAAGATAAGAAAGAAGTCCAATATATAATTCTCCTGTCATTACATTAAACAGTCGAATTTTCCCATCCCAAATTCTGTTTCTTACAGCAGGCATAAATTTTGCCCCTGGAACTTCAAATGTAAAATATGATGAAATTTGTCGTGCTTCGGATGGTTCGCAATCTATTTTAAGATAAACTTCATTTTTCTTTTTAATTTCCATCTTTGTCTGGCAGATAGTGTGGCACATCTAATTCATGAAATATTAAATTAGAATCAATATTGTTATTTCTTTCCTTTTTCTTTTCATCACTTTGATCTTCCCCATCTTGGAATTCACCTTCAAATTCTGCACCTTCATTCATCTGATCAGATATGTTTTCAAGTTTTTTATGCATATCCGGACTATAAGGAACAAAAATTGCCTTTGGTTTTTCTTCATTTTCTTGAAGAATCCAAAAATATATTTTATCTTGATCTTCTTGAACATCGAATGCTAACAGTTTAAATTTTGATTCATCAGTTTTTGAAACAGGATATCCGAATAATTTGTCAAGATAAAAGTATGAACCTGTTACAAAAAACAATGAAAGAGGAATTACATAGATTAAATGTATGCTTTTTTTAAGTTCTATTAACAAATAGAGAAAAATACTAAGAAGAATAATTCCTGCTATAATTATATAAGTCATGGTGATGTATTTAGTGATTCTGGATATGTTGAAGAATTTAATCTCATTGCTTTAACTATATCACGTTTTAATTGATTTATGTTTTCCACTGTGCCGTCTTTTTTCATTGTAAATCTAACAAATGTTTCCTCTTGCCCTTTATGCTTAAATATTTTTGTTCCTTGATACACTTGGGTATAAGGATTTAGTTTAACAACTTCAATACTTACATGTGTAATTAAATCGCGATCTAAGTTATTATAATAAAATGCATTTATAATATATTCACCTGGAACAATGCCACGAATGTTTATGACTTCACGATTTATGTGCACAATCTTTTTTACATTGTTTTCAAAATAAGAATCGTTTCTATGTCCAAGATCATCACGATCAAGAAACATATTTCCTTGTTCTAATGATGTAAATCCAACCTTTCCTGTTGGACCTTCCATCCATAAATCTATATCTTTGTTATGGTCTGAATCCCAATTCATAATAATCATAAATTCCGCTTTTTGTTCTATACCTTCTTTTTTTGTAGGTTCATTAATAAGAATAAAACTTACAATAAAAAGAAAAACAAAACCAAGAATTAAATTAAAGAGTAAATCTATGAATGCTAGATTACTATTATATGATTTCATCTTTTGCTATGATTAATTGACATTTTATTAAAACACTGGAAATAAGACCTATCAATGTGGTTAGTAGTGCAGTTCCCATACCTTGTGCCATTAACATCATACTTTGTTGAAGTTTTATTGTATCACTTACGTTTAATTCTGAAAATGCAGAATAAAGCATAAAAATAAATCCAACAACAGTACCGATCATACCAAGACTAATGACTGTTTCGGATATAAACCATTCCAATTCAAAATCATAATTTTCTTTGTAATACTTGTAACCTATTCCTAATGTGGTAAATGCGAAAATAGCAAGTATCACAAAACTCAATTTTGTAAAATCGTTCTGATACAAAAAATTGATGAACGAAAAGTACCAACTAACTGAATATGCTATAATAACAAGAATGAATAACAACCACCATTTTAAAAATGTAGACATATTAATTTAATCCTTCAGTAAATTTTTTCCAATCTATTGCATTTTTTATTTGAAATCCTCTATTATTTAGAGATTTTAAAACACCTTCTAAAAAAGACAAAATATCTCTATAATATTCTAATTTATTTTTGGCTTCAATCAATTCTTCATCGGAGTCAAGATATATTGATATATCTTGTTTTAAAATCTTTAAAGGAAATGGAGTTTCATCTTTTCCGGAATAAAATTCCCATTTCTTTCTATAAAGAATTTTATAATTAGAATCTGCTTTTTTAGCAAGAAGGTTGTAGGAAGAGAAAAATTTTAGGTATTTGTGTTGAAGCTCTGGGATTTTGAGAGACTCAATATCTAAATTATCTTTTTCAAGTTTCATATCATTTTCGGCAATTGCTTGCAGTTCTTCATATGTCATTACAATCTCACATTATATATTATACAATATTTATAATCTATCAAAAATTGTATTTGTAAATTTAAAAGTTGCTGTTGCCCTTAAAACTTCTGTATCAGTCCCTTGAGTTGTAAATTGCAACCCAGATAATTGTGTAGGAAATATATTTTCGAAAGTTACTTGTAAATTTGGATTATTTTTATTTGTTAAAAGAATTAAAGCAGCATCAGAATATATTGAATTCGGTAGTTGAACAGAATTGTCGAGCTCAGTTGAAAATTGCTCTCTTGTTCTTGGAAATCCTATACCTTTAATCCAATCATTTATTTCCAACCAATTTTTAAGATCTTCATCAACAAGAAATTCTACATTTAAATCTTCATATACTACTGTATCGCCACCAAATGAAATTTGTTTAAATGGAGTATTAATTTCTGCTTCACCAGATAAAGATATTTGCGGAAGATTGACGGATATTACAAAATATTCAACAGTGGGAAGTTTTGTTATAACAAACCGAAATTGTGAATTGTGAATGTAATCTACATTCGTGATTGATCTTTTATTAGATCGTAAATCAACAGCCATAAAAAATACTCCTAGAAATAGTTTTTCTAGGAGTATTTATATGTTTTTATTACATCAAGTTAAGAACTTGAACTCTTCTGTAATATACATTGCTATTAGCAGCCAATGAACCTGTTCCTGGAGCAGTAGCACCACCAGCAAATGGATTTGAAGTCATGCCGTAGCGAGTCTTAAATCCAATTTTTGGTTGGAAAGTGTTGCTGTCAACAGCACGTACCATTTGCAATGGAACGTATGGGCAATAGAATACGCCAGCATCAGCAAAAGAAGATCCTTTGTATCCGATTACATAGAATTGCTTTGCTGCTTGATTTGCTGCATATGGATCAATGTATACTCGGTATCGACCATTCAATACACCAGCAAAAGTATTTCCTGTATCATCGTCACCCAAGTTGTTGCTCAATGCAGGTGTGTAATCCAATTTACCTGCTTGATTCAAGGCACTAGCAACATCTGAAGAACAGATAATTACGTTACCACGCCCACGTCGAGTCTTCTGAGCAATTACGTTTGCATCACGCTCGATTTGGAACATCAATCCTTTGAACTTTTCTACACTCCATCGACCATTTGAATCTACATCTAGATCAAAAAATCCTGGATTAGCGGTATCAGTTTGTGCTCCTGCTTCAGCAACTGTGTAAATGGTTCTTACTACTTCACGGTTGATTTCGGTCAAAATCTCAGAAGAAAGAATATTGGCCAATTCAGTTTCAGCATCAAGACCATGAATAGCTTTCAAGTCTTGTGCCAATTCCATTGAGTATTCAGCTCTCAAAGCACGTGATTTAGCTTCAACACTGAATTTCTCAATTGAGAATGCCATCTCGGCAAATGCTGTGCCTGCACCCAAGTCTTCTGCAGTAGCAGTTGTCATTCCAGTACCAGAAAGATATGTATTCATTGAAGAATCATTCAATACAGCTGGATTTGTTCCAAAATGAGTGCCTGTTCCTGAATGAGAAGTGTCAGCTTCATTATAAAATGCTTCTGCTCCTGCTTGAGAATCATATCTGCTTCTCATTGCAAATACCAATCCAGTTGGACCAGTCATTGGTTGCACACCAGCAACGTCATAAGCAATTAAATTAGGCATAGCACGTCGAACCAAAGAGATCAAAATTGGATCCCAATTAGCAACGTCAGCACCAGTTGAGTTGGTGGGTACTGCTTCAGCCAAGAATCTTGCATCTTCATTCAATGCACGCTCTTGGTTTTCCAAAATTACAGAAGTAACTGCTCTTCGGTGTTTGTCAGTAATAGGTGACAAGTCTTGATGATTCAAGACAGGTGACCATTTTTCTTGAAGGTGTTCTGATTTGAACATTGTATTTAAACTCCTAAAAATTATTTAAAAATATTTATTAAAACTTGTTTTTTGTGGTAGTAATTGCTTGCAAATATTTTGCCATTGTACCACTTACTTCTACATTTTCAACTGAAGTGTCTTGTGTATCAACAGATTCAGAAATAGTTTTTGTCTTTGGAAAGTAACTTTCTTTCAAAGCAGTTAATTTGAATCTAAAAGATTCTTCATCAATATACTCTGTTTCAGTTACCAATGACTCAAACTTTTCTTTCTCTGTATCACTCAAATCTTCAGAAACTTCAACAAAAATTGATTCTCTAATGTATTTTGAAACTTCATTCTTCAAATCAACACTGTTTTGAATCTGCTCGTTGAGTTTATTTTCCAAATCTTCAATTTGCTGAGCTTGTGATTCTAGAACGTCATACTTCTCATTTGGAACATCAATATAATGCTCTTCGAATAGTGTTCTCAAACCAGCAATAAAGTCTTCAGCAATTTCACCCTTCAATCCACGCTCAACCGCCAATTGGTTGTCGTTCGTCCATTGTTCTACAACATAATTTAGATATTTGTCAACCTTTTCAACTAATTCATCTTTATAACCATCAACATATTCTTCGATTTCTGCTTGTTTTTCTTCTTCAAGTCTTTGAATTTCTTCACGCAGTTTTGACTTGACTGCTGCTTCAAAGATTACGGAAGCCTTTTCTTTAAATTCTTCAGTTAGATCATGTCCTTCTGTTAATGCACTGACATCTTCAGAAACATCAATCTGTGAAAGTCGATCTTCTAATGTTTCATCCATTTCGTTCATAACCTTTCTGATTTCGAAATCATCAGCTGCATCTGAATCAGCCCATTTCTCATAAGCAGCATAGTTTTTAAATTTCTTTTTGAATGCCTTACTATCCATTCCTTTTACACCGACAGCAACAACAGGCTTCTTTTCATTCATACCCATTTGAATAGCTACTTCATTTACTTCTTCATCATCTTCTTCTTCATCTTCTTCTTCTTTTTTCATTTTTTTAGATGAATGATACATTTCTTCCATGTCCTCATCATCTTCTTCTTCATCATCTTCTTCTTTTTTCATATCATGTTTTTTTCCAGCCTTCATCATTTTCATTTCGTCCATTTCTTCTTCATCATCATCTTCTTCATCATCTTCCATTTCTTTCATGGACATTTTTTTCTTTTCTTCCAACTCTTCTAAATCTTTATCATTAAATTCAGTAGAAGCTGAAATTGTTTTTGTTTTAGGAGGAGCAGCTTTCTTTACGGATTTATTTCCGTCTTCTGGCTTCTCTCCTAGATCATCTGATTCTCCAGGAACAGATTGCATCTTATCTGGACTTGTAGCAGACTTTTTTGGTTCATTAGCACTTGCCATTTCTTCCAAAATTTCTGCTTCAAGTTGTTCAATTGTCTTGTCTAATTCTGACATTTGAAATACTCCTTGAAATGTTCTAATTATATTATTTATTTATCAAATCAGAGATTTGAAGAATTTAGCGAATGCAAGTGCTTGATAATTTGAATTTTTTGCTCTTGCACCTTTTTCAACATCCGTTTTGATTTGACTTATTGCAACTTCTTTTAGAATACCATTGTTCCAGACCCACTCACGTCCTTCCATAATTCCTTCAACAAACGCTTGAGGAGCAGAAGGATCAGCAACAATGTCTGCAGCTGTTGCAAGGTAAAAATCATCCTTTACATAGTTGACACCATTTTTAGATTCCAAAGAACCCATTCCTCTGGAAGAAACACCTAGCTTTCCACCGTCTCGAATAAGTGCCTTCGCTATTTCCCCCATTGGAGTAGACAATAATTTCGCTTCTCCAATGAAGTTTTTTCCATTCGGTTCTAGTCGTGTAATCATATGTGAAACTCTGTCCAAATTTACTGTTGGACCTTCTGGATGTCCAAGTTCCCCAAATGCACGACCCTCTTTGATGAATTCCTCATTATACCTTTTCACTTCTTTTTCAAGAATAGGAAATGGATAAACACGACCATTTCTATTCTTTTGTTCTGCCTGCATGAAAATACCTTTGATCTTCATACTTCCAGATTTTTGTTCAATTATATATTCAACATTTTGAATATGTTCAGCAATGAGCTTCATCGTAATTCCTTTATACTTCTAGTGTTTCTTTCTCAAAATACTTCACTAATTCACTAGACTTGATTTTATGTTTTGCTGCAGTTTTTTCAATAAAATTATCTAGTGCCGACAATAAATCAGTAGGTTTTGTTTCCAAAAACTTAAAAATTTCATCAACTGCTTTTTTCATTTTTGGAGAAAGAGTTTTGTATCTATCAGATTGTTTATATTCGTTTTTTTCTTGTAACTCTTGAAAAAATTCATCAAATGGTTTATGCATCATTCTCTACTTCCGAATTTTGTCTTATGAATGTTTTAGCAATTTCTTGCCTTTTATTATCAAAATTATCAGACAATTTTGCTGCCATTGCTAATTCGAATTGATTTTTTGCTTCAATATTATTATTGTCATCCATAGCATCAATAAAATTTCTAATATGTTCGCTCATAGTTATTTTTCTTTCAAATATTGTGATTGTATTTGTTCTTCTTCATTATCGTTAGGTTCTGATTTAGGTTGTGAGTCTGCAGAATTATCTTGGGAAAATGGTGATCCCATATCAAATTCATCATCACCATCATCTCCTTCTTTTTCAATCTGATCTTCAATCTCTTGAATCTCTTCATCAGACATTTTAAGAACATTTTTCTTAACCCATTCTTTTGAGAAGAACTGTCCAACATATGTTTCAACTTGAGAAAGCATATCAAGTCGTTCTCTCATTACTTCTGCATTTTTTAATTCTGTAAAATGCCCATCTTGTAAAAAGTCAAATTGAATATGTTCTTTAAGATCACCCCATTCATCAGCAGCAATTACACCTTTGAGAATAAGCTGTGTTTGTAAAAGATCATGAAAAAGAACAACAAATTTCTTTCTTAATCTTTGAACAAATTTTGTGAACTTTAGCTCATCTCTTGTAATGTTATCAGAACGTCCGATTGAGAATGTTGCTTCAGATTCTAATCTAGAAATCGGAACATTCAATGAGCGATAAAGTTTCTTTTTAAAATATTCTATGTCATCAATTTCACCAAGATTAGATCCTCCAGGAAGTGTGGAAATTTCTGTTCCTCTTCCACCTTCTCTTCTTGGTAGCCAGAAATCTTCCAACATGGACATATGATTTCTGTCATCTCGAATCTCACCTGTTTTGGCGTCATAAACTAATTTGTTTCTATAACGATTCATTACATCTTTGAGATATTGCTCTGCTTTTGCTTTGGGCAAGTTACCTACATCAATGTAAAAAATTCTTCTTTCTGGTGCTCTAGAGAGTCGATAAATAACCAGTGCATCTTCAATCATTCTTAATTGATTGACAGGTTTGATTGCTTTTTGAAGATGGGAAAGAACAAGACCTTTCTGGGCATCAATTAAACCAGATGGACAATATGCTATTGAATCTTTGGTCAATCTTAATCCGGATGATGACCCTGTTGCATATTCAATGCCTTTTTCATTGTAGACATAAAATTCATCAATACCTACAACAATATCAGCACCGTCTTTGTTCTTTCCTTTTTGTATTTCCCGCATTTTTTTGATCTTGCGAGGATCAATATATCTTAATTCTACTAATCCATTCTTTGGATTATTTGAATCTATGATTTTATGATAGTATATTCTTCCATCAACATACCATCTTCTAAATACATCATGCCCTTTAGCATTAAAATCCAAAAGACTTAATATTGCGTTAAATTCTTCACGAATTTTCTTTTTAATCTTGTCAGAATATTCCAATCTATCCAATGAGACAGATACAGATTGATCTCTCTCATCAGATACGATTGCTTCATTCACAATATCTTCGATTGCAGAATCGCATTCAGGATGCATTGCAATATCCCGATATCTCTTCAGAAGATCAAGTTCTCCTCTATCTCGACCTTCCATGTCAAGATATTCTGAGAAGAACCCACCTCCTGCAATATCATAAGAACCATCATCCGAGGTAGGAAAAGTCGGTTGATCTTTTCTTACCTCACCAGTTGCTCTTGTGATTTTGAAACCAAATATTTGTGCCATAATGTTATTGCTCTTTAAATACTATTTATTAGTATTTATTATGCGCCACCAGCAGCGTCAGTTACTGCTGCTGTTCCTGCTGTAACTGGGAATGCAGCTTCACCTGTTCCTTGGAAATCAGTGTATCTCCAAGTAACATCAAATGTTTCAATGGTGTCTCGGGTATCCCAATTCAACTCGATGGCAGTCATTGCTACAGGCCAGCAATTTTTAATTATTTGCTTTTTAATAGCAGCACCAGCACGTCCATATTGAGTTACCTCCAAATCAACAACATAATTGCTAATATTTGGTTCACCAGTATTATTTCTAATACTATGAATTTTATTCATCCATTGCTCAATAGCATTTCTGATAGCAAATGTTTCATCATTAATAACAGTTGTTGACCATTGTTCAAATGATCTGTCACCAGCAACATACAAAGTTCTGCCACGATATTCTACCGCAACTTCACCAATTGTTTGTCCTGGAAGAGAAGCTGTTTTAATGAAAAAGGGAGCATCTGCAACTTGAGAAACACCTTGAGGCCAAGTTAAAGTAACTTCAAATTGATTGGGACGAGCACCGCCTCCAACAAATTTACCTTTGAAATCGTCTATTGTTGCCATCTTATCCTCCTACTTCGCTAAATGATACACCACTTCTCACCGCAATGAAACTTAGTGTAATAAAGTTAATGGATCTTGCAGGCTTAATAAAAATGTCAGCAACAAATTCATTTCTATCAATTACTTCAGAACTATTGTTGGTATCATCACAGACTACTTTAAAGTCAGAAATGCCTCTTCTTGCTTGAACATCTCTCAAGAAAGGTTCAACCAAACTTCTGAATTGTGCTCTTGTAAATGCGTCATTGAATTCAAACAATTGAAACTTTGCTGCTCTTGAAATAGATTTTTCTAGTACCAAGAACAATCTGCGGACATTGATTCTATCAAATGCGCTTGGTTTTGATAATCCTGTTCTGTCACCAAAAAGAACTGTTCCCTCGCCTGGAAAGGAAACAACAGGATTAATTCTTGCAGGATACAACGTATCTCTTTGCGTTTTATTTGGATTAAATGCAAGTTTAATTGCACCTCTAATTTGACCTCTAGTAAACCCTCCTGGAGAATACCATGTGTCAGCAACACTATCAGTATTGGCACAAAGTCCTGCAATATCACCATTCAATGGAACGTATCTGAATACATCATTGTATCGATCATACATGTATTTGTATCCAGAATCAAATACCACATAAGAAGAACTTGGTAGTTGATTAAAGAATCCAAGAACATTGTTTGATTGAGTAATTGAACTAGGCACACCAACAACATCTGATCTTCTTGGCGAAACAAATGAAACACAATCTTTTCTACCTTCAGCAAAATCAATCATATTTACTGCGTGCGTCAAAGAAGCCTCATCTCCAGCTGGTGTTTGTCCACCCATTACTAGATTTACGTCTACTGTTTCAGCATCAGCAAGAAGATCATACCCATCTTTTAAATCTCCAATGGTAGGAGCAAAATCATCGGAACCAATTGAAAGTGTATCTACAATTGGCAAATTAGAACTTGCAAATTGCGTATCGGTTCCAGCAGAATTCAAATTGGAACCCCAATCAGTTCCTGCAGTTGGATGATCCATCCACCATACATATTCTGATGTTCTATTCACTACTGTTGAATAGAAGTTAATTCCTCCTTGAGGAGTTTTGGCTTGAGGATGTTTTGACAAAAATGCAAATGTTTCAATTACTGAATTTCCTCTATTTCCTGCAACAGTAGAAGAGTATCCAGTAATTTTGCCTTGTGTGTCATACAAAACAACATGCATTTCATCATTTGCAGATGTCAATCCTACACCTTTTGCCCAATCAGAAGTTCCTGGAGCAGCATTGAAAAGGTCATAAAATTTCCATCTTCTACGAATCTGAGTAGTTGATGCAATATCTGTTTTCAATCCACCACCATTTGGATTATCCAATTGACGAATGGTAAGAGTATGTGTCCCAGAAACAATTGCTGTTACTTCATATTGTTGTCCTGAAGTTTCACCAAAATGCACGATATCTCCAATTTGGAAAGTCGCACTATCGGTAACAACAACATCACTGGAAGCATCAAGAATTCCAGCAGCTGCTGCATTATTAGCAACAGTTGTTACATTTGATTGCTCATATGCATTAGCAGATGAACAAATTGAAACACCTACAGAATTACCCCAGTCTCCTGGAAACTTAGATGCCCAACTTCCTACAGAACCACTTCCATCAGCATAATTACTATCATAATAATCAGAATTAGTAATTCTAATTCCAAGTTTAATTGTAATAGTAGATGAATTTGCTACTGAAGATCCGAAAGTCAAATCAGCTCCAACTACTGTGAAATCTGTGGTTTCTACATTGTCGACAGTAACTTGGATAAGACCCGTATCAGCAACACTTTGAGACATTGTATAAGGTCCAGCAGAATCTGTGCCAGCACCTGTAAACAAAGTTGTTCCACCATTTGCGATCGCTGTTCTTGCTCCTGTTTCTGCTCTAACAACTTTTAGATTGTTTCCGTATTGCAAAAAGTTTGCTGCAGTAAACCATGATTCAAAGTTTGAATTATTTGGTTTACCGAATACCTCAACAAGTTGTTTTTCTGAATCAACTGTGGTAATTTGACTCATTGGACCCTTTTCAAAGGCACCAACAATACCACCAATTGATGTAGCAGTAGCAGGAACGACATTTGTCAAGTCTATCTCTTTAACGAGAACACCTGGACTTACTTGAAATGCCATTTTTATTTCTCCTAAAAATGTTGAAAATCATATAGTTTAAGTTTTCAATACAATTATTTATAAAAAAATGATTTTCACCATGGTGTATCATATGAACGAACTACAGGATTCCATTTTGTGCCATATTCATCAATCACACTTTCTTCATTATGATAATCAGTTACACCATCATCGATGAATCCGAATGGAGCCATGTCTTGCTCAATCTGACTTTGTTGTTCTAAAAACAATCTAGCTCGAATGTCATCATTCGTAAGTTCTTTGAAATATTGTTGCTGAACAGCCCATCCAAAAATCACACAGCACATTGCCAAATCGTCCGTATGTCCCTCCTCGGCTTCATAGGACTGTCCTCTCTGAACGAATGTTGACCATTCAGTGATTAGGTCATAATCTTGTATAATTAACTTATCAGTCTCAATGATTTGTTTTATATTCGAACATCCTGTTGATTTGACTGCTTTTGAGGTTCTGACTCCCAGTTGAGCCTTCCCACCTGAAAATCCACCACCAAGAATCTGTCCTGCTCGCCCACGCATTGCAGCCATGATAAGATTTCCGTATTCAAGATCAAACTGTAATGCATGCGCAACCTGCTCACCAATGTCATTTACTTCAACAAGAACATGAGCTGTGTTGTATGCTTTTGCAATCTCACTAATAATATTCGGAAACAGCATTGGTTTGATTTCATTGTTTCGATATTTGGCAGAAATTTTGTAAGGAACAGTGGTTACATCAAAAACAATGAATGCTGAATAGTCATTGCTTAATCCTCTTGCAACATCAGCAACCAGAAAATAAGTGTTGCCTTCTATTGGATTTTCATATACATCTAATCCTACATTTGATTTGATTGGATTCCGATATGCCATTGTGCGTATCTTAGTCGGATGGATTAGTGTATTTGTTGAACCTAAAAAGTTACATTCAAATTCCCTCGAGAACTGTTCTGCACTTGTGTTTGCAATGGTTTCAGTTTTCCATTTTTCATCTCTTCCAGGAATCTCACTCCAATGCACTTCAATTGGGACATAAGAATTGATTTGATTCTCAGCATCACTCCAAAGTTTATAAAACAAATTCATGCCATTTGGTGTTGAAATAATTACAACCTTTGTAGATTTACCAGAAGAAATGGTGGGATAAACAGATGAGAAAAAGTCTTCAGCAATATTATGGGGAACAAAGGCAAATTCATCAAGAAAAATCATGTTGTAAGAACCACCACGGACTGCTGAGGAAGAAGTTGCAGAAGCAACAATTCTTGAACCATTTTCTAGTTCAAGAGAACCTTTGTTCCATGAAAGCACACCTTGCTGTAACCATTTGGGAAGATTTTCGTATGCAAGTTGAAGTCGAGCAAGAATGTCTCTTGCTGTTGCTGCTTTGTTTGCAAGGATTGCCACATTGATATTGCTATTGAAAAGAACATAATGTAGAATGTAGGCAACAAGAGTTGTTGTCTTTCCAGATTGTCTAGGGAGTTTGCAGATTGTGAAACGATTATTGTGTATCGTACCAATAATCTCTTTTTGAAAGGGAAAAAGATCAAATGGAATTACACCTTCATCCAATGAAACAATTTTGATGTAATTCTGAACAAAATACAGTGGGTCTTCCATGCATTTTTGATATTCAGAAATTGTTTCTTCGGTCCACTCTACTGAAACATTTGCACGTTTCAGTAGAGGATTTCCTAGATAGGAAGAAGTATTGTCAAGTTGCATGATATAATATAATAACTAAAAAGTTTTATCTCGCAGTTGCATAAGGTACTGGTTCTTCGGCAAATGCTGCGTAAATACAATACGATGTTGAAGCAGGATTTACTTCTGACCCTCCATTTCTTAGTTTAAATCCATTACTTAAAAAATCTAAATGAAGTGCGTCACCACCTGTGGTAGTTGTTTCATTGCCTCTATAATTCTCTGGGACAGCATAGTTTGCATACAAAGGAGAGTGGTTAGTATTGTATGGCTTTCTAGCATTATCGTATATTGACCATGAAAAATAATCTGGTGTTGAACCAGTAAGAGTAGAAGAATAAACTTTTATCATTACCCACGCAGGTTTAAATCCGGTATAAATAAACGCACCATTGGTAGTCCCGTTTCCAGTATACGAACCAAATGCTGAATAGCCAGCTACGCTGTTCCAGCAGTACATTATATGTTCATCACCATTACCATTAGTGCCATTATAATTACCAATAGTAATGGTATTAATAGTTGAAATCGTAGAAGCATTTAAACTATTAAATACATTTGTATCAGCACTTGCTGCCACTGCAGCGTCATCTAAATAAAGCACTCCAGATGATATACTGTCCTTGTGGAAAACTCCCCATTTCGCTGAAACTGAATCAGTTAGGTTTTTAATTATTACAAATTCTGGAGCCGAACTAAGCCCGTGAGGAATCGTAGCACCAGCAGTGTTATTCCCGATGTACTTAACAATACTAAACCCAGCTTTTGTGTTTACACTCATTGCAGAAGGAGTAACACTTGCACCTGCAGCATCTTTCAATGCAGTAGTGGTTGTTTCAACACCATCTACCATTGCTTCAGTTCCAGTAAATCCTCCACTTGGTGTACCTCCAGCTTTCCAAACCCAACCAACATATGTAGTGTTAGAATTATTTACATAAGTATCGTCCGATGTGCCAGCAGTAACTGTAATATTATTATTCGATACTCCACTGACATGACCAAACTCATTTGCAGTCTCCCCATTAGTCAAATCAGTCCATAAATGTTTTTTCCCAAAACCTCTAACACTGTCGAAAGTAGCATGAGAATTTGCAGTCCCTGTTCTGTTTTTAATCCAGACAAAATCAGGATTAAACCCAATTGGAATATCTCTTGAATTAGAACCGTCCCCCGTCCAAATCACCGCCTTCATATAAGCATCTGGGTCTTTTGCTGCTTCGTTGGTAGAGTCTGCAACTTTTCCTGGCTGAAGAAGTAAAGAGGAACTAGATGGATTACTTATATTATTTGAACTAGAATATGATCCACCTGTTGTTGTTAATTCATCGTAAGGAGGAGTAAATCCTCTTCCTGTTCCAGACGTTGTATAAACTAAATGACCTTTTACAACTCTAAAATCAGTAATATACCCTCCTGCACCATTATTACCTTCATGTCCTCTATTTAACATTAAGTTTCCGGTAGGATTAAAATCTGGTGCAACAGAAGTACCATTATCTTTTACAGTCCAATTTACTGCATAATCATCTGTTCCACTAGTGGCACTATTATTTGTAGAATATTGGTCATGATCTAATAAAACTCCATCTCTCCATACTCTCATTTTTCCACTTGAATTTCCCTCATATGTAATAGCAATATGATACCATTGATTTGCAGTCACGCTAGCATCTTTCCAATGGTAATTTGTGGATGATCTTGTTATTTCCCAAGCATGTGCCGAGCTAGCACTAGAAGAATAAAATCCCATACAATCATTATCATTATTACAAGTTGAAAATCCAAAAATTATTTTTCTAGTTGATTGATTGACTAGTTTAGGATTTATCCAAAATTCTATAGACCATGCACCAGTTCCAAATTCAAAATCTGTATGTGTAGAAGAACCTGCAACTTCTACATAATCAGAACTGCTAGGAAAATAAAAACTTCCATGACTTCCACCTTTGTATGGTGAAAAATCAACTACATTTGTATTACCAACATACGTCAAGTTTTTATTTGCTTCACCTTTGTTATAAGAATCTGTGATATTAAAGACAGAAGAATTTACTGAGCTTTTTGGTTGGAAAGGTTGATATAAGAAAAGTGTGTTACTATCACTAACAAATTTTTGTGCTGAAGGAGTGAAATTTCCACTTGCTGCATACCTTACAGTATTTGATAATCTCACATTTGTTATATATCCATTATAATATTGATTTCCCCAAAAATGTCCTATTCTTAATTGTTTATTTGAACTAGAAATGTCTAAAACAGTTCCATCAGCAGTTCCATCAGAAGTTGACCACACATTATCCCTAGAATCTAAAACACCATCTAAAAATAATCTTATGTTTCCAGAAGTATCTCTAGTAACAGCAACATGTTGCCATTGATATGGTTTAGGAACACTATTAGAAAACTGTGACCATGCAGCAGAACCAGATCCTACATACACTGAATAATTTTGATTACCATTATATGTTGCTGTTAGGTCAAATCCAGTATCATCAAGTGCTGTACTATATGAACCTACAATTCCAGCATAAGTTCCCTGAGTAGCTGTTGTTGGATAAACCCATGCTTCTAAAGTAAATGCTGGACTTTCTGATGTTCCAAAATCAACACTATCACCACTAGTTGATATATAACCGCTACTTCCATCTAGTTTTATACTTCCACCGTTAGTAGTTTCAGGCAACTCAAAACCAGTTTGCTTATCTATTGAAGTATATGGGCTCCATGCTTCTATTGAAGGAGTGCCTTTAGTGATGACAGTATGTGATGATGATGAAGAATCTACAAATGTTTTAGAAGAAGATTTAAATAAAAATTTTGTATTAGTATCTATAGCATCAACAGCTGCAGAAGGAATAGTTGTTACACCAGTAATCAGAGCAGTTCCAACTGTATATCTAAAGTCTGTTATATATCCATTAAAATAATATATTCCATCATTAAGACCATCTTCAGTAAATCCTATATTAAGTGGTCTAGTGCTAGCGCCAAAAGTACCATTAAATGCTTGGTCATATACTAATTCTAAAGCTGTATCTCCAAACTTTCCTCTATAGTATTTTAAATTATTACCATTTCTTACAAATCTAACATAATACCAAACATTAGGACTTAAGCTGTCACTAATATTTGTGTCTGATTGCCCAGTTTGTGATATTTCCCAACGATTATCAGCAAAATCATAAATAAATTGAAAACTAAGAGAACTCCCCCATCGAGCAACTAATGTGTGTTCATCATCACTGTGAGATGAAACTGTATCAGCATTATTAGGTGAAATAAAATATATCCATGCGTCTATTGTAAAATCAGAAGTGCCCAAATCCCAATCATCATGATCTGCTAAATATATTCCATCATCTGAATGACAATTTACACTATACCCATCAGCTGCATATGGAGAAAATGTACTAATTTCAGTGTTTCCATTGTATGTCAACATCTTTGTATTTGTTTCATCAACAATGTATGTAGAAGGAACATTTTTAGGAGTGGCAAGATTTCGTGTACAAAGTGCCAATGCACCTGCAGGTGGTTCATAGAAGAATCTACCTTGTCCATTGGAATCAGTGTAAACTTTGGTGGGAATTTTGTTGCCATTAAAAGTTGGATTTTGTCCAAAATTTACATGAATAGTACCTACCTTTGTCCCAGATCCTCCATCTCCATGATAAAATGCAGGAAAATAAACTAAACTAGTATCAATACCACCAAAATTAGAACTAGCAACATTTACTAAAACACCTGCTGATGTTTCGTATTTAAAAGACAATTCTCCAGTATTTGCATTAAAAGTTGTTCCTATAATTCTAGTTTTATAGGTTGTAGTTGTATCAATATTAGTAACTCCACTATTGTCTGCAGATCGAATATTACCAATGCTGCTTTGAATTAAATATGCTGAATTTGTTAAAGAAGCAGTGCTTGCTAGCAAATTTTCTGATTGATTAGATACCCCTATTCCTTTTGTTGTAGAATTTGTATCACTAATGTAACTTTCCCAGTAAAAAATACCATCATGCATTCCTAGATTACATAATGCACTAGAATTACTGCCTGTAGGAAATGAAAAATCTAATTGAAGATTTCCTTGTGTATAAGTATTTCCATGAGCATGACTCTCTAGAGGGTTAAAAGTTGCAAAGTTATTAATCGGTGTATCGGGTCTTACGTCCCAGATATTAAATGCCATTTATTTTTCTCCTAAATGTTTTTCTTTTTTCAAAAAATCTTGTAATTATTATTAGTTTGCGGTCCAGTGATTTCCTCTTCCAGAAACATCATTTACTGTTGTCAGTGCGGTTCCATTATATACTAAACTGTTTGATGAAAAGTCAAGATGGAATCCATTTGTTCCAAAAATTCCTGTTGATGTTCCATGAGTGCTTGCATCATTAATGGCAGCACCAGTAGGACTTGTTCCGTCATATGTTTTTGGTATCCATACACCTGTATCAGTGTCAGTTTTTCCGAAATATGAAGGATCCAATGAAGCACCATCAATGAAGTGCATGTTTGCTAGGTAACCACCAGAAAAGTAAGGTTGAGAAGCGTAAGCGTATCGACCAATCATATAAGTATATGAATTTCCTATAGCTGATACTGATGAACTAGAATCAGCATTATTAACCGTGTCAGTAGAAAAAGAGGTTACCTGTGTGCCGTTAACATACAGTTTAACACGATCATTCCCAGACTGATTATAATCTACAACTTGAACAACATGATACCAACTTGAAGTGCCTCTATATAACGCATTACTTCTTTTGTTATATCGTAAGCTAAAAGCATCTGCTGAATACCCCCATGTTTCTAGTGCGTCGGTTGTACCAAATCCAATTTTATAAATATGATTTGTATTAGCTGATGCTCCTGCAGAAAATACAGGACTTTCCGCACCCAGAACTGATCTTTTCACCCAAAAACTAACTGTATGAACTAATTTATCTCCGCCAGTAAACGCTTTACTAAGGTAACTACTCCCATCAAACATCAAAGAATTCTGTATATTTGAATCATATGCCAAGGAGTTGTTAGAAGAGGCAATATCAATAGAATATATACGATTATCTGGAGTTGTTGCACCTGTTTCATCAGATGTAGAAGTAGCAACAACTGTAAAGTTATATGAACTAGCAGCAACTGCACTTAAATCAGCAGTACCAGAAATTGCACCTGTTCCAGAATCAATTGTAAGATTCGCAAGTTCTGTTGCAACATTAGTCAATGAATAAGCAATTGTATCATCTGGATCATCAGAAGTCGCATCTAAAGTTGTGGTAGTTAATGTTGAATAATCTGCTCCAGAAGATGCTGCCAAAGATCCTACTGACCCTGCTGCTTGATTAAATTGTGGTGTTGGTTTATATTCAAATGCATCTGCAAGAGTACCTTCTTTGCTATAAGAACCTACACCTGCAGGATTTGTAACTTTAAGGTCAAACCTTTCATCACCAGCACTTTGTCCAATTGCTGTTATGGCATTTGCCATAGCCGTTGTTGTGGAAAATGTAAGTTGTGTTGTTTCGTTTCCAACAACATTAGTGGCAGCAGTAGAATAGGTATTTGCAGGAGTTACTGGATCTATGATAGTGATAGTTGGATTAGTTTTAAATCCTGTCCCTGTCACTGTAATTGAAGTTCCATTTTGTGAAATATATGTTTGACTTACACTTGTAACTGTTGGTGCAGAAACATTACCTTCAAGAGTGATTTCAAAACCTCTTGTTTCTGTTTTGGTATTACTTGTTTCAGCAGATGTAGCAGTTGCAGTGACTATAAAAGTATGGTTTGCTGTTGCATCATCAGCAGGAAATGCACTTGGAACACCTCCACTTAATGCACCAGAATTTGCATCAATTGTAAGTCCTGTTAGTTCTGCTGGTAATGTTGTAATGGCAAATGTAACAGTGTCATCTGGGTCAAGAGAATTTGCAGCAACTGTTGTTGAAAGGTCTGTAAAAGCATCAGCATTAGGATCATTTGTTGTATTCGTAACTGTTCCAATATTTGCATCAGCTGCAGGAGAAGAAAATGCTGGAGTTGGTGCGTATTCAAGAGCATTACTTTGAAGAACAAAGGAACCATTAGAATTGAGAATTTTGACACTAAATGGATCTTCACCAGCAATTTGACCAGATGAAATAACACCTGCAGGAATGTCAAATGTAACCTGAGTATCGTTAACAAGAACAATATTATCAGCAGTATATTCATCTGCTCCGATTTGATCAATAAGAACAACAGATACACCTGTCAAGAATCCGCTACCAGTTACAGTAATAGTGTCACCAGTATTTTGGAAATATGTAAATCCAAGAGAGTTGACAATTCCTCCGATATTAATTCTTGGAGTTGAAGGAATGAGAGATTTTGCTGTATCCTCATTTGCCGAATCAGTTACAATCCAACCTTGTGTTGAATCTACATATACTAACTGAGCACCACCTCTTGAAGCACCAATATCTAAATAATTAGATGAACCATTAATTTTTCCACCATTTGGATTAATTTGAATTCTGTTTGTATAATAACCATTCACATCAGTCGCAACTAGATCATTAGTTCCAGCATAATCTACTAAGGAAATATAATTACCTATGGTAGGACTGGCAGGAAGTTTGATAGTGACTGTTCCAGCAGTTGTATCCACAAAATATCCGTTGGAAGATGCAACTTCATATCCTGCTCCAGTTGCACCTGTGCTGGATTGATTAATCACAGCATTTGTCCAATTTGTGCCACCTACACCTTGTGGAAGAGTCACATCCAAACCCGAAAGATTGAGTGGATTTGCAAGTTTAGCAACTGTTATTCCACCATCAGCAATGGCAGTTAATTTAATTCTCGTTAATGGCATCTTGTTTTTTATCCTTCAGTAGTTTTTGTAATTCTGCAGTGCTTCCAATGTATAAAGCATTTGTTACACTCTTTGGTCCTGTATTCGATTCTTCTTTAATCTTTTTAGTTTTTTCATGAAGAATCATTAATTTATCAGTAACATCCGCTACATTTTTAATAAGATTTCCTGCTACTTCATATGCTCTAGGATGTTCTGATTCTCTTGCTATATCTAATATTCCAACAATTGCATCCTGACCACGTTCAACCAATGCGTAAAGATTCTCTCTTTGATATTTATAATCATTATCAACATCATTATTTATTTTATTTTGTGGTTTAGGACTTATCGGAGCAGTGACTACTGATGTAACATTTTCAACTACATCAGCAATTCCTAATACCGTATCAAGCGTTTCAGTGGATTTACTCATCTTGCCCAGTTGTTGGGTTGTATGTTTTTGCGTCTTCAAAATATGATGTTGTTTCATTAAATCCAAAATCGTCATCATCATATGTTGCAGTAATTGGATCAGGTTCTACTGTATACCGTTGTTCTCTAGCAGGAGAAACAGTAGGAAGATTTGCGTATTGGTCAACTTGTACAGATTTAATGACCTTTTCAGACTTGACAGGTCCATACAAATAAAATTTAGCAGTAAAATCTAATGTATAAACAATAGATCTTCTTTGTATGAAGTCACCTTCATATACGTCTTCATATGAAATAGAATTTAATACAATCGGCACATCTCGAGTAATACCTATTTCAGATCTTTCATTAATTGTAATCATAAATTCTGGTTGAAAATATGGTAATATTTGTTCAACTATTTGCAAAGCATCATCTGAATTTTTTGAAAATGCATACAATTCAAAATTTAAATTATAAGGAACAGGCATATAAGAAGAAAGCAATTGGTCATTCTTTTCAGAATTTTGTTTTTTGGTAACTTTAATTGCTTTATTTAATTTTCTGTTTGTATCATATGCTATTGCTTTAATTTCAAAACCAAGTCTTGGTAATGTAACAGCAACCTTCTTTGTTAATTTTGGATCTTCTGTAAGTCTTGACAACCATTTTTGTTTCGGACCATATGCTAATGGTACTTTCATAGATTGAGTAACATTACCATTTCTATCTTTGCGTGTTAAATAAATGTTATTGAACATAGAACCAAAAGCAACAACAATATCTCTTGTTGTTTCATGGTAAAATTGTGAGCCTATCATGCTATTTCTCCAAAGGGATTCTTTTCATCAAAATTAAGTATTGTGTCATCTAACAAATCAAAATCATTGTTTTGTGCTCTCTCATCAATTACTTGTATCATATAATCTTCATTAATTAAATAAGAAGGATCACCAAATGGAAATGATTCTTCTAATACAATAGAACCACCATCTTCTAGTGTTACATTATAATTATATTGATTGAGAGAATTATCAGTTTCAATGGCATCAATTTCTTCTATGCCTGTATTCAAGTCTTCAGAACTATATTCAAACAACCTACATTTCAATTTGTAAGTCGGAAGATAATTCAATTGATAAAATGGTTCATGCTGTTCTACAAATGCAATCTCAAATAATGTTTGAGTTGCAGAAAAATAAATCAAATCTCCTTCATTTGGTCTTGAGTTTTCTGTAAGATTTACATCAGTAGAAATAAATTGTTCCCATCTTCTTTTCGCAACAACCAATGTAACTTCATATTTAATATCAAGTCCAAACTTTGTCATCAATTCTTTTTCACCTTCAAACCCATCCACATTATCTACATACATTTCTATTAAATACGAAGAATTGAAACTAGATAAAGGATCCTCACCAAAAATAGTATCTAAATTTACAATTTTTCTTGGTAAATAATAAACATCTTGCCCATAAATTCTTAACTGTTCAATGATCAAATCCTCATAAAGCATTTGTTCATTAACTGTTCCAGTATCAAAATAATGATTTGTGGGCATTTTATCCTACCATGTACATTGGCGGCAATTCATATGCTAATTGCATCTGCTCTTCTAATTTATTCAATTCTTCCTGTGCTTGAGTATATAATTGTTCACCATTTAATGCTACACCACCAAGCATTTGTATTCCTTGGAATTTGATTAAATTAGCACCCCATTGTCTTTTGATCAATTGTGTCGCATATCGTTTTAAAAACATATCACCCCAAATATCAGCATATGTTTGGGGATCTAATTTACGAATTGCTTCAATTACCAAATAATCTCCAGCAATAACATCTGTTTGCCAATCCATATCAATATAAAGTCTATTTTGGTGTTGATTATGCCTGATAGGTTTTTGTCCGACAAGAATATTTTCTAACAATTGTAAATGCTTCATTGTCATTTCATAATGGATGACTGATGTAGAAGAAAAGTCATAAAGATCATTTAATCTTAATTGATATCTAACATCAAACATATTGATGTTACCTTTATCTGAAAAATCAAACACCTTTATGACAGAAATAATTGAACTGGGAACAGGAATATAATTTGTTGCCTCTTTCCATGAAGCAGTAGTCGCACCATCAACATCAGTCACAGATGCTAAAGAAGTATTTGATCTTGCTCTGTCAATGTCATTTTGAGAAACTTGATATTTTAAATAAACTCTCTCAACGCCATCATAATGATATTGAGCAAAATATTGTAATGCTTCATCGATACGATCTTCAACTTGATCAGGATCTACATTTATTTCTATAACTGGCTTACCTAAAGCACGGAGACAATAATCTTTAAATTCAGTTCTTGTAGATGGTAAAGGCATAGTATTTTTATCCAAGTGCTATTGAAAATATTATTCCATTATTAACTGCTTTATCCGTAACTTCTTGAGAAGAATCTACATCTAAATTAGTTCTTGCATCAGAAATACTAGGTACATCTGAAAGACTATTCGTACGAATAAGATAAGAAGGATCAGCTCCTGCAGGAACATATTGTCCAATTATAATCACTTCATTACTACTGTTTTTCGTATATATAATACGATCAACAGTATTTATTGCGATTTCCCCTACTTCTAAATCATTAGAAGTAGGGACTGCATTTGCTGCTTCAGATCTTTTTGGTTTTATAACTGTTGGCATGATTAGTTTTCCAACTTTAATTTAAATTTAATAATTTCCACCATCAACAGTTGCGACAGTTACTTCACCAGCACCAGACACAGCAAAATTATCAGAAGAATAAGAAGCAACACCAAGTGTAGTAGTAGTAGCAATCAACCCAGCAAAAACACCTGTTGTGTTATTATAAGACAATCCTGTTCCTGCTGTTACACTCATCGCTGCTCTTGCAAGAGCATCTGTGTAATAAATGTTTGTAGAACCTTGAGCAACATCGTCAGTATCAAGTGTGAGTGATCCACCCAATGCCAATTGTGCTCCATTAATTGTTACACTTGAGTTTGTCAGCTTTGCGTTTTCAATGGAACCAGCAAGCATGGCATTTGTAACACCAAGTGCTTTAATTTGTAAAGCATCAGCAACAACTTCAATTGAAGAATTATCTACTACAACATCTAATTGATTTCCTGTCTTGCTAATTGCAGCACCATCAATAATTTGACCAGCACCAGAAAATTGTGTATAAACAACATTATCAGTGCCAACTGTTGTAATAATATTTGTTTGTACAAATCCAGCATCACCATTATTTGTGCCACTCTGAATAAAAAAGAATTGTCCTGCAGTTAAATCAGCAGCACTTGTTGAATCTGATGCTCTGGTAAGTAACGATCCAGAACCACTTGTTACATATACACCATTCTCTACAACAGATGATTGATCTTTTACTAAAATTCTATCACCATCATTAACACCTACTCCATCGATGGTTGTAATTGACGAAGTAGGTGTTATTGTTCCTGCACCATTATTATAAGTTCCAGCAATATTAGCAGTAGTAGCAGCAACAACAGCTGCTTTAACTTGTAATCCTTGTGCAACAGAATCAACATATTGCTTATTAGCAGCATCTAAAATTGCTGTTGGATTTGCAACACTTGTAATCTTATGAGAATTTACATCAACTGTTCCTGTTCCATTTGGATCCAACACCAAATTTCCATTTGCATTGGTTGTAGAAATGGTATTCAAATCAATGTTCATGTTATCAACAACAAGAGAAGTAATTCCAGCAATATCAGTTGTAATTGCTCCAAGTGTCAAAGTAGAAGAACCAAGAGTCATGGTTGAATTGGCTAGTTTTGCATTTGTCACATTAGAATCAAGAATCTTTGCTGTTGTGATAGCATCATCAGCAATGTTTGCGGTTGCAACACCACTAGATGCTAGACTTACTGCTCCACTTGCGACCGAGAAGTTTGCTGCAGCAAATGATGCTACACCTTTTGTTGTAGTTGTTGCATCATCACCAGTAATGGTTAATGTTCCAGCAGTAACAGCAGAAGTAATACCTGATCCACCAGCAACAGACAATGCAGTACCCAAACTTACATTTGTGGTTCCTGTGTCACCACTGAATGTTGTGCTTGAATTGCTGAGTTTTGTATTCTCAATTGAACCAGCAAGTTGAGCATTTGATATGGCACCTGCACCAATTGTAACAACACCGCCTGTAACACTAAAATCAATTGATGCAAAAGAAGCAATACCCTTTTGAGTAGTTGAAGCATCGGTACCAGAAATTGTCAATGTCCCTGCTGTATCATCATATGTAGAGGCAAGTCCTGTTCCTGTTACAATCAATCCATCAACAGCATTTGCAACAATGTCTTCAACTTGTTCTTCTAAGTTTGTTGATTTCAAAGAAACTACGCCAGCAGCAACATCAAAATCTGTGGCTGAAAATTGAGCAACACCTTTTGCTGATGTGGATGCATCTGTTCCAGAAATAGTAACAGTATTCGTTGATCCGTCAACCACTGTTGATAAACCAGTTCCACCTGCATATGTCAAAGTGTCAGACAAAAGACTAATTGTATCTGAACCAGTATCTCCAGCAATTCCTAAATTTGTGGCAACATCAGCAAAAGTAGCAGTGCCACTTCCATCAGTTACAATCACTTGTCCAGATGTACCATCAACTGTTGGCAAATTGTATGCATTTTTAACTCTCACAGATCCTGCAGGATTTAAACTTAAATTTCCTGTTGAAGTTGTGATTGCATTTCCATCAAGATCTATATTGTCAACCTTTAAATTATCAATTTTCTTTTGAGCATCAACAATAATTGCAGAATCAGCAGTCAATGTTCCTTTTGCGTGTTCCATCATATCAGTATAATACTGACCACCTACTTTAATAGGTGCACCATCTGGATTAGAAAAATCCCCAATATAAAGTCTTTTTCCATTTTCATTATTAGATGATGCTGAATTAACAGTATCATAAAGATATGCTAGTTCACCTGAATGCAGCTGTCCACCAGTTTGTGATGGTAAACTAGCATTTTGAGTTCGTTTAATTTGAATAAGTGTAGACATTTATTTTTTCCCTTATATTGTTTTAAAAAATTCCACCATTCAATTTAAGTGTACCACTTGTGGTATCAATTTCATTTCGTGCAACCCATTTTACAGAATCGGAAGAATATTGTAAAATAGCACCATCTGCTAAATTTGTTACATCTATATCTGATGAATTATTTATTTCTCCTGACAAATTAAAAGAACCAGCTGGTCCAGATGGTCCAGCTGGACCTTGTAATCCAGGAACAGTTACTCTAATAACTTTTGGTCTATCTAAAATTGCCATTATTTTTAACTCCTAGAAACTCCTGGTGTTAGTGTAGCTATTCCTTCTACTACTCTTGTACTTAATCCACCTGTGCTTGTTATCAAAACATCATATACATATCTTCCTTGCTCTAAAGATGCAGTTTGTGCTGCTGATAATGAAATTGATATTTTTCCTGTTGTAGGATCAGAATTAATTTGTGTTATGAAAGAGGTAAAAGTATTTGAACCATATGTTTTACGAAGTTGTGAGATAACAGTATAGCCTGTTAAATTAATTGCAATACCTTGAGAATCTACAACTTCTAATTCATTAATAAAATCTGAACCTTGGTCAATAAAAATATTGGAAAGCGATGCCATAATGTCACTGTACCTTGCTTGTTTTATACTTTATTATATTTATAATGATTGAATTTTGAAAGGTGGGAAATACTTCTGATTTATTGAATTAAAATCAGAAGTATTTTATATGATGTGGGTTTTAAAGAATAATTATAATATCAGCGAGCAGTGGCATATTTGATTGGTTGCTCGGCAAATGCTGCGTATATGTGTTTAATATTATCTATACCATTATACGTTGCAGAACCGTCTAAAATTCTGAATCCATTAGAAAGAATATCAATTCCTCCAACAGTGGCACTACCACTTCCATCAACTCCTTCTACATAGGCAGCGTTTGCATAAAGTGGAGTATTCGCAGGATTATACTCATTTCTGGAAGCATCAAAAATAGACCAACTTTGGTAACTAGTATATCCGTTGTTATCAACTCCCTTTATCATGACGAATGCTGGCTTAAAACCAAGATATATGAAAGGGTTTCCAGATGCTACACCCGTATACGAACCAAATGCGGAGTAGCCGGGAATACTGGTAAATGCGTACATTATATAATTTACACCTGCACAGTTTAGCCACGAATCAACTCCAATAGTAATATATGAGGAGCCCACTCCTTTAAATATATTAGTTGAAGTTGCTGATGCGGAAGTATCATCTAATCTACTGTACTGTAATCCGGTAGATACATGATACACCAACCAACCAGCTCCACTGGTCATATTAAATGAGCTACCAGTACCCGTTGTTCCAGACCCCGATAAGCCTTTAATAATGAAGAACTCAGGCGTTTTTGATAATCCGTGTGGTAATGTAGATGTATAACTTTCATTACTTGTGGGCGAGTTGCCTTCGTACTTTATTATACTAAAGCCACTCTTGCGATTCGCACTGACTTTGCTCGGTGTGATAACATTACTTGCACCAGCACTTGTTGCTGCACTAGCTAACGCAGCACATGTGGTGTCTGCCTGAGTGCCATTTTCATTGATGATATTAGCATCACCATCATTTACTGGACTTCCAGCGGCTTTCCAGCACCAAGCTATTATATTATTAGTCCCTGACGGGTTTGAACTGCCGTAAGCGGATACTGCACCCAAATTAAATCCAGTGGATGTAAATTCTTTAAAATCATTGGCTATATTGTATGTTCCCTCTTGACCTGTGTTGTCAGACTGTAGCGCATAACCAGCACCTCTAACTGAGTCAACTATCATATGACCACTGGCACCGTTGCGGTTTTTTAACCAGCATAAATCGGGTTGAAACCCAACAGATACGTTATTGTTGTCAGCATTAGTGCCACTAATTACCACTGGACGCATATAATCCGCTGGCACATCATCATCCACATCAGGTGTGATGTCTTCTAAGTTGGCGGTGCAAAGTGCTTTTGCTCCAGCTGGTGGTGTGTAATAGAAAGCACCATTTGTAGGATCACCATTTGCGTCATTTGTTTGTGGATTTAATGCTGCTGAATCTGTTTTATTACCTCCAAAGGTTGGATCTTGCCCTGCATTTAAAAACCACCTGTCTGTTCCATTACCGTTAGAAACAAAAACAAAGTATCCATCTGACAAATCTAAACTATTATTAAAAACTCCTGATGTGCCAAAAGTTGGCGTTGACCCCAAGTTATTATCTGATGTTGCCCAATTTGTATTATTACCAAACCAAATTTGATTATTATCAGCGTCAATATAAATTCTTGTAATATTTCCTGATGTAGTATTAAACCCAGAACTAATTGTTGCGGAACCAGGACTTGATGCTGCAGACTGAGAAGCACCATCATATAATGCGTATGGAGCATCATTTGTCCCATTTTCATAATATCCGTATAAACCCGCACTTGATCCAGAACCTGTAGCTGTTATTTTACCAATACCGCATTGAGGAAATATGGTATTAGGAAATGCATTGGTTAGAAGGATCTCAATGTACCATTTGCCAGTAGTTGGAATTTGTATTGTACTAAACGCTGATCTTGCTCCACTTGTTTGCCCATAAGACTGCAATGCCCCATCATAAAGAGGGGTGGTAATAGGCATTAAACTATTCCAAGTAGCAAAGTTATTTGTTGGTGTGTCTTTTTTAATATGATCAGATAATGCCATTTTTTGTTTTACCTAAATAAAAAATTAATGTTTTGTTATGTTAT
>Ga0209631_10000417_pt1 | contig 57276 bp, 79 predicted proteins | sample COG_08_FD_184752 | JGI IMG/M metagenome (GOLD analysis project Ga0209631, IMG submission 184752) | Pelagic Microbial community sample from North Sea - COGITO 998_met_08 (SPAdes) (version 2) | ecosystem: Environmental > Aquatic > Marine > Neritic zone/Coastal water | place: Helgoland, sampling... | reverse complement strand
TGGGAATGGGACGATATCAAAATACAAATTACTCGTCTTGAAACACAACTTATAGACCAAGACCAAGACTTAAATGTAGTTAGAGAAATACAAACTAGATTAGCTTGGATAGAAGCGAATTGTTGTAGATAATGTCTACATATCAAGGTGGATTAAGACGCTGGTTTAAAGAGTCATGGGTTGATATATCTGCACCTAAAAAAGGTGGAGGTTACCAAGCATGTGGTAGACCATCAGCTGGTATGTCATCAAGAGAATACCAAAGAAAGTACCCTAAATGTGTTCCTTCTAGGGTAGCATCTTCAATGTCAGATTCTCAAAAAAGAAGTGCTGTTAGCCGTAAGCGTAAGGCAGAATCTAAAGTTGCACGTGATGGCAAAAAGCCTATAATGGTGAGCACATTTAAAAAAAGTAATGAAGGATTAGCAGACAGATTTATATACAATGAGTGAAGTAGAAAAATATAACAAAGAGTATAGTGCAAAAGACGCTATGACCGACCCAATGGATGGTCGTAAAAAAAAGAAGAAGAAAAAACTTCCATTTGCTAAAAGATTACAGAATATGGTTTTTGACGAAGTCAGTTTAGTAGGACGACCAGCTAACGAGTTAGCAACAGTCGTTTTGCACAAATCTGGCGAAAGTGAATTTGCAGGTGTTGAGGAAGTTGATACAATTTCCTTAAACAATCAAGATAACATAGAAGAAGGAGAAAATATCATTATGAGTGAAAACTTAAATGAAGAAAACTTGTCAACTATGCTTGAAGAAACTCCAGAAGAGATACGTTCATACGTATCGAAACTGGAAGATACTGTTACTGCTTTAGAGGCAACAGCCGAAGAGCAAGACAGTAAAATCTCCGAGCTAGAAAAAGCATTTTCTGACATTTCCGTTGAGGAAGTAGATGAAGAAGAAGCTATTCTTAAATCGGCAGACCCAGTAATACAGGAACTTGTAGCTAAAGCACAAGCTGATGCAGATAATGCAATGGCTATCGCTGAAGCTGAAAAGGAAGCTAGACTTTCTAAAGAGTATTCTGATAAAGCTGGAACATTCAGTAACTTACCAATAGAACAAGAAGCATTAGCTTCTCTATTGAAAAAAGTTGCTGAAACTTTGGAAGATGAAGAATTTTCTGCATTAGAAGAAATGCTTAACGGTGTTGATTCTACAATCGGAAAATCTTCACTTTTCGCTGAAGTTGGTTCATCTAGTGAATCTGACTCAAATGGCGAAATCGAAGCTGTAGCTAAGTCTTTAATGACTGACGGTACAACTTACGAGCAAGCCTATGAGAAAGCACTACTAGATAACCCAGAATTGTATCAAAGATATCTCGAAGGAAAGGTGAGTTAATTATGGCGTTTGAAACTCCATTATACGTACTATCTTTCACCGCTGGAGAAGATTTGTCATCCAATCAGTTCCAATTCGTAACAATGGAATCTGATGGACAAATTGATTTAGCAGATGCAGAAACAGACATTGTTTTAGGTGTATTGCAAAATAAACCTGAAGCAGGTCAGGCTGCAAAGGTAATGATATCAGGTGTATCAAAAGTAGAAGCAGATGAAACTCTTGCCGCAGGCAATTTGGTTCATTCTTCTGCTGATGGTCAGGCAGCTGTTTTTGCAGCTGGAACAGATACAACGAAGTATTCAGCTGGATTAGTATTAGAAGGTGCAGCAGCAGGGGAACTTGCAACTGTACTATTAGGTAATATTGGAAGGGGTGCATAATGGCAAATCCAACAGCATCAGATGTTCATGTTAATAAGCCACTTACTAACATATCGGTTGCGTACATGCAAAAAGCTGAAAAGTATATTGCAGGTACTGTATTCCCAATTATTCCTGTACAAAAACAATCCGACAGATACTTCAAGTACAACAAAGGCGACTGGTTTCGTACCGAGGCAGACCTAAGAGCTCCTGGTTCGGAATCTAAAGGGGTTGGTTATACAATCGACAACACACCTACATACTATGCAGATGTGTATGCGGTTCACAAAGATGTGGATGACCAAACTAAAGCTAACGCCGACAGTCCTATTAACATGGACAAAGACGCAACAATGTTCGTCACAAATCAACTACTCCTTAAAAGAGAGAAGATTTGGACAAGCACTTATTTCACTACTGGTATCTGGGACACAGATAAAACAGGAGTGTCAGGGACACCTAACAGTTCCCAGATTAAGCAATGGGATGCGTCAGGTTCGACACCAATTCAAGACATACAGAATAATGCTATCGCTATGGCTAAGTCCACAGGGTACATGCCTAATGTTCTTGTAATTGGAGCTGAAGTTCTTAACTCCTTGCGTAATCACGCTGATATTCTTGATAGAATAAAATATACTCAAAGAGGTATTGTTTCGACAGACCTTCTTGCGTCCCTATTCGGTGTGGACAAAGTTGTGGTTGCAATGTCTATAGAAAACACTGCTGAAGAGCAAGCCTCTGATAGCATGGGTTTCGTTTTTGGTAAGAACGCATTATTAATGTATTCAAATCCAAATCCAGGACTAAATCAACCGTCTGCTGGATATCACTTTGCTTGGACTGGTTTCTCAGGTGCAGGTGGTGCAGGTGTTAGAATTAAAAGATTCCGTATGGAAGCAACCGAATCAGATAGAATTGAAGGTCAAATGGCTTTTGATTCCAAGCTAATAAGCTCTGATTTAGGTATCTTCTTTTCAGGATGTGTAGGTTAAAACTAACATGTCAGTACGATACTCAGCAGGTAAGTTAATCAAACTCGAAGGCAAATTATTTGACTTTGGGGAGGAACTTCCTGCTGAAATCGTAGAAACTTTTGTTAATTTACCAGCACTTGTTTCTGCTGGAGAAATAGTTATAGAAGAGATAGAAGAAGTAGAACAAGTTAAAGAGGAAAAGCCTAAGCCTAAGCCTAAACCACAGGCTAAAAAGAAAAGGGCTAAAAAAGAAGATGGAACTTTTAAAGCAGATGACCCATCTACTCCTGATGTTAATGAAGCATGGGAGCAAGTATCTGAGCCAGAAGTAGGCGAAGATGACTTGGACGTATAACGCATCAGTATCTACCGATAGAGATAAAATCCGACTACTAATCGGTGACACAGATACAAGCGACCAACTATTATCAGACGAAGAAATAGATTTCGTTTCGTCACAACAACCTAATGTTTATTATTCGGCAGCACAATGCTGTGAAACTATTGCAGGAAAATTTAGTAGAGATGTTTCCACTACATTAGAAGGCATGTCTATTGCTAAAAGACAAAGATTTGAAAACTACTTAAATATGGCTAATCAACTAAGAACTATGGCTATGAGAGTAGCTCCTGCAAAACCATTTGCTGCTTCTATTGATAAACATGAGAAAGAAGCATATTCTTATCACGAAAATGATAATTTAGTGCAACCCAATTTTGAAATAGAAATACACGACCACCCTGAAGGCGAAGGTAGGCGAGGAGAATTATACGACCCAGGTCAGAGGTAGTCTATGGATAGAGCAGTTAAATCCGTATTAAATCAAACTATAGACATACAAAAAACTTCTGGAAGTGGTTTAGATGATAGAGGTAACTCTACTGAATCATGGGCTACAACTTCAGCTGGTGTGAAAACTTATATTCGTGAAGTCAGAGATGATGAGAATAGAACTTTAAATTTTAATATAGAACGATACTTAGCTGTTGTTGAACCAGATACTGCTGTAGATGAATTTGATAGAATCAAATATGATACTAAATATTATAATGTTACTTCAGTAAGGTTAGTTAGAGATTTTGACGGTACTAATCATCATAAAAGAATAGAAATGCGAAGGAACACAACCGAATGAATAGTTTTAAATTTGGTGGTGTGTTTGAAGTAACTGTAAATGAACCTGCTTTATTAAAAGCATTAGAAAATCAAAGAAACTATGTAAGTTTTTTAAGAAAAATTAGTAATAGATTAGCTAGAGAAGTAAGAAGATTTACACCTGTAGATACAGGTAGATTAAGAGATTCAATATTACCATTAGACCCTGAAAAAGATGTTGGTTTAGTCGTGCAGTCTGGTCAAAGATATAAACCAAAATATATCGCTGGTATAACTATTGGTGCTTCAACTCCAAAGAACAAAAGAGCTGACTTAGCACCTTATTGGTCTTTCGTAGAGTATGGAACAGGTATAAGAGGAGTGTTTACAGAAATTAAAAAACCAGTAGGAAATCCAGATAACTGGATATATGGATTTATAAATGGTCAAAGGGCATCTGGTTATATAAGAAAAGGCTTACGTGCTACAATAGAGGCAAGTAAAAAAGGTACTTTATAATGGTTACTGCATTACCAGATTCAGAAATATTAGTTAGACAATGGTGTTTATCTAAAACCTCTATTACTGATTTATTAGGAACTAGAGTAGCAACTAACTTACCAACCGAACCAACACTACCTTTTCTAGTTATAACTCTATTAGGTGGTAGCGTTGATGAATCTGAAGCATTAATTGGTAGAGCAGATTTTCAATTTGATGCTTACGCTGGTAATTGGGGTGGAGATAATACAAAGAATAAGCCTGATTATCAAACGGCTTTTAATGTAGCAAATACAGTATTAAAAGAAGCGTTTGCTAATCAAGATAACCAAATAACTTCATCAGGTGCAGCTGTTGGTTATATATACGGATTTAGTGTTACAAGTAATGTTAGAAGGATAGACGAAGAAGGCATAGGACTAGCACGTTATTCTTTTGATGCTACAATGACCTACAGGAGTAATAGTGAATAAAGCTAAACTACAAGTAAATATCAACCCTGAAGTATCTGTTGATGCGGTAATTTTACCAAATGGCGATACAATTAAAAAAGGTGAAATAGCTTCAATGACCGAAAGTGATTGGAAGAAAGTTCAAAATAAAAAAGATAGTGGGTTAGATTTGCTTGTAATTGCAGGTTTACCGTTACTTATAGAAGATTCTTCTGACGAAGAAGAATAATAGGATAAGAGAAGGAGCTAGAAAATGGCTAAAAGCGTAGATGATGTCTTAATTGGTACTGGTGATTTATACATTGGTGCAGTTGGTACAGACTTTCCTGCAAACCCTTCTACAACACCTGCAAGTGGTTGGACACATGTTGGTTATTCCGAAGACGGTTGGACATTTGAGATTGACCGAACTTTTGAAGATATTGTAGTAGCTGAGGAAATCGACCCAATAGATATTTATAAAACAGCTCAAACCATTAATCTATCTGGCGAGTTAGCTCAGGCTACATTGGAGAATCTCAAATATGCAATGTCTGGTGGAACTATTACAACTGATTCTAGTGCAAACACTAAAACTTTTGTACCACCAACAACAGCAGGATTTACCGAGTGGTCTGTTATGCTTAGGGTACAAGCACCAGGAGGTGGTGGAGGCGATGCTGACAATAGAGTCAGAGAAGTCCAAATACCTAGAGCAGTAGCAGTAGGGGCAATACAGATGCAACATCAAAAAGCACCTGCTAAAACTCTCGTTTCAGCTCAATTTAGATTATTAGTGCCATCCGCATTAAGTGGTAATGGAACTGATATATTTAAAATTGTTGACGAAACAGCAGACTAGATTAAATAGTAACTGAACAGACAGGAGTAAGTGGAGGTTATGTCAGATAAACCATTAAAATTTAAAGACTTTGACGAAGCAGTAGAGGAACTAGAAGTTCCAGATATTGTGTTTAACATGAAAGGTATTTCGTATACCTTGCCAGGTAAAATATCAGCTAAAGCAGTACTAAAGCAAATGGAATTTTTTGCTAATGATGCAATGATAGACCCTAATCAAATACCATTATGGCTAGAAGTATTAATTGGAGAAAAGAACTTAGAATCTATTTTAGAATCTGGAGCAACTTGGGAACAAATTAATGATTTAGCTACTTGGTTATTACAACAATACGGAATAGCACCAGAATTAGATTTAGACGAAAAGCTAGAAAAAATAGTTGAAGGTGAAGAATCAGCTGATTCCCCAAAATAATATGGTCGTTCAATGACGTATTATTATATTGGGCGTATATAGAATCTGATTTTTTACATTTCTATAATATAAAAAATCCTTTATTACTTGTATGGACTAGGTTTCGTAGGCTTTTATTTTCTTTACCACCAGAAAGTAATTTCTTCAGGCTGCTAAACCAAAAAACAGAGAGCGTAGAACAAGAAGAACAAAAGGCTAAAGAAGCTCCAAATCAATGGGCTAAAGATAAATTTAGAGAAACATTTAAACAGCCTAAAAGAAATCCAACTAAAACGTTGACATTGGATGATATATCTAGTTAAAATAATCCTTATGATAGCAAGTTGCATAATATTCTTGGCTACTTTAGGTAGTGGAGATATGCCTGATGATTATTACATAGACGGATACATTAACTGTAAAGATAATGTTCCTGAATCTATGTATCAATATTCAAACTTATACTATAAATTTTTTGATGAAGAAAATATATCAACTGCTGTAAGAATAGGTTGGTGTGAAAGTCGTGGTAAAGTAAATGCTTATAGAGATGATAATGGCGATTCTGGTGTCATGCAGTTTGTACCTTGGACATGGAATTGGATAGCAAAAGAATACGCTTTACCAGAATATAATTATTGGGAAATCTTTTATAAAGGCGAACCATATATCAATTCAGAAGTATCTAAAACTTCTTTTAATTTTAATCAAACAAAAGTTCAGTTTTCTCCATATTACAATATAATGTTTGCATCAATACTCGCAGAAGATATTTATAATAGAACACAATGGAAAGACTGGAGCAGTAGCAAATGGTGCTGGGAAGATGAAGATATCTTTAATACAAAGTGGAAAGGTGAACAGTATGGTTGAAGTAGTATTATTTATTGTTATATTCAATTATCTGTTTATATGGTTATTGAAAAATGACAAGCTATAGACCATTACCAGATTTTTTAACTATTAAGCCTAGTAAAATAGAAGGCTTAGGATTATTTTCTTTAAGTGATATTGATAAAGATATAAATTTAGGAAACACCCATGTTATTGATATGGAAACTGGAGAAATTATTAGAACACCGCTTGGTGGTTTTGTTAATTATTCTGAAAAACCTAATTGTCAAATAGTTAAAGATGGTAGATTTTGGTATTTACATACTATTAGAAATATAGAACCATTAGAAGAGCTAACTTTAAAATACCAATTATATAAGCCGTAATCCTATCTTGATTTTAATTATATATCCTGTCTAATTAATGTATGGCAGAAGACATTGGAAAAGGCGGTTTAGCTGGACTGCTTCAAATTTTACCTTCGTTTGCTGGTTTCGGAACACAATTCAGAACAGGTATGCGTGGACAAGCACCCATGGTGGTGCAATTCGCTCGTACAATGGGTGGACAATTTTCTGCTGCTTTCGTAGCTGGTTTAGGAGCAAGAGCAGTAGCTAGAAACTTTGCAGATATTATAACGGCTGCTAGAAGTTTTGAAGATAGTTTCACAGGTGTTAGAAAAACAGTAGAAGCAACTGATGCAGAATTTGAAATATTAGCTGCTGGTATCAGAAACTTATCTAAAGAATTACCAATAGCTGTAGAAGAAATAAATAGAATTGGCGAAGTAGCAGGTCAGTTAGGAATTAGTAAATCTGGATTAATAGCTTTTACTGAAACAGTCGCTAAATTAGCAGCAACTACAACTATGTCATCCGAAAGTGCAGCATTCAGTTTGGCTAGGTTAGCCTCTATTGCTAAATTACCTGAAAGTTCTTTCAAAATGCTAGGTGGTGTAATAGTTGAACTTGGTAACAACTTTGCTACCACAGAAGGTATGATGACTAACTTAGCTATGAGAATAGTTGGTACTGGTCGTGTAGTTGGTATGTCTGTTCCTGATATATTTGCTTTATCAGCAGCTATTTCACAAGTAGGTGTTAGAGCTGAATTAGGTGGTACTGCTATGAGCCGTTTCTTAGTAACTGTACAACAAGCTACTAGAACAGGTGGAGAAGAATTAAACACTATAGCAAGAGTAGCTGGTATGTCTGCAAATAAATTTAAGGAAGCGTTTGAAGATGACGCTGCTATGGCAGTTGCTGAATTTTTGAAAGGCTTAAACGCTATGAAAGAAGATGGTGAAGATGTATTCGCCATTATGGAAAAATTAGGTCTTAATGCAGTTCGTGTTAGAGATGTTCTTTTAAGGTCATCACAAGCAGCTCCAGAGTTTTTCAAAGCTCTTGAATTAGCAAGGGCACAAGAAGAAATAGAAGATGCAGCTAATGCTTTGGAAGAAGAATTTCAGAAGAGAGTAGAAACAGCAACTTCAAGATTAATTCTGATGAATAATGCTATTAATGATTTAAAAATTGACTTAGGTGAAGCATTCTTACCTATGGTCAAAAATGTAGCTGATACAGTAGCTGGTTTAACTAATGCTTACAATCAAGGAAGTGCTTCTATTAAATTAACAATATTTTTAGTTAGAAACTTAGGAATGTTAATGGCTTCTTCAATTATTGGTATTCTGGCTTACAAAACTGCATTTGCTGTTTTAAAAACAACAATAGGAGCAACTGAAATAGCTATGCTTGGTGCAACTAGAAGTGTAGGTGCACTAGCTGGTGGATTTACAGCAGCGTTAGCAGTAATAGGATTAGTTGTAGCACAGATGATAAGAGCTGAAATAAAAACAGCTAACTTTGTAGATGCAGTATCTAATCTTAGAGCTAGTTTTGACGAACTATCGGCAGCAGAAAAACTAGACCTAATAGAACGATTATTAGGTGACAACCCAAGAGAAGACTTAAAATTACTACAAGATGCTGGCGTAGATATCAATATGTTATTTAACGCTATTAATAATGGTGTTAACTCTGGAGATGCTTTTAAATTAAAAGAACAACTTATAGGAATAGTAGATAGTATAACTGGATTTGATGAGCTAAGTGTTAATGGTATAAATACAATAGAAGAAATACAAAAAGCTATAGCAAATGAAGTACAGCCACAAGCTATGCTCGACCCAGCAAATAAACTAAAAATGGGAGCAGCACGGTTAATTTTATCTATATTAGAAGGTATAGAAGAAAACGAACCTTTACTTCAAGCTGAAGTAGAAGCGTTAAAAGCATTAGGAATAGATGTTGGAGATGCTTTAGCAGAAGGACTACAGGAAGGACAAGGTTCTATTAAATCTGCTTTAGATTTTTTCAATGATTCAGTAAAAGAAAGTCTTCGTGATGGTTTTGATGCTTTCTCAGATATTGCTCCAGATGTAGAAACAAGTATAGATGAGTTTATAGCTAGGTTAGTTGTTAAGTTACAAAGGCAAGAAGAATTTGAAGAAGCATTAAAAGGATTAGCTGAAGCAGGACTAGCTGGGTTAGTGGATGTATTTAGACAAGAAGGTGCAGGAACAACTAAATTAATAAATCAAATATTAGCTGGCGACCAAGATTTAGGTAGATTTATGGAAATGTTAATAGCAGAAAATAATCCTCAGTTTTTCAAAGAAATGTTTGGTAGTGAACTACCACCAATATTTAGTGAAATAGAAAAACAATTTGCAGACAATGGTGGAAAAATAGGTGCAAGTTTCAATTCTGGTTTCCAAAAAAATGCACTCAGTATTTTTGGTGAATCTAATGATTTTTTTACAGCAGCAAATGTTCCACAATCGTTTATACCACAACTATTAGACGAAGGAAATATAAACATGACTAAAGATGATTTAATGACTTTCTATAGTAGAGTATTTTTAGATTCTGATGTAAAAAATGAAATAGATGCTATAAGTGCTGATTTAGCTGGAGATTTTGTATCAGAATTTGATAAAAACTTAGAAGGTTTTGCAACTATTATAGATGCAATAGAAAGCAAGATTTCTAAAGTAGCAGCTGACAGAAACTTAGCTTCAGCTACTAAAAAATTAAATGATTTATTAACAGAGCAAACTGATGTAACAAATAGCTTAGCTGGTGCATTATCTGAAGTTGATAGACTTAGAGAAAGAGATGGTCAAAGAACTGCTTCTGAAAGATTACGAATAAGGGATATAACTAGAAGAAGAGATTTTCTCAAAAAAGCTGTAGAAGAAGGACAAGACGCTACCTTAGAATTAGCTGTTGCAGAAGAAGAATTAGCAGACGCAATGAAAGAAGCTGATGAACCTACAAGAGAATTAATAACAGCAGAACAAGAATTATTAGATATACAAACAAAAATAAAAGATTTACCTGACGAAATAGCAGATGCTCGTTCAAGGGAAGAAGAAGCTATACTAAGAGTTGCTAGTGCACAACAACAATTAAATACAATTAATGATAGTTTGCCTGATTTAGCGGCTGGACAAGTAGCGTTCTTTACTTCTATTGCTGTATCTGCTGGTATAGCAGAATCTCGAATAGATAGTTTACTAGGTAAATATTCATTGTTTCCTACAACAGTTAGTACACCACCAGTAGTAGTACCTCCTACAACTACAACCACTACATCTAGTGGTTCATTTGTTATTCCGCCAAATCTTCCAATGTTTTCTAAAGGAGGTTTCTTACCAGTAGGTGGTCAAGGAGTAGTAGGAGAAAGAGGAGCAGAATTAATTACATCTACATCTAGTGGTGTAAAAGTATCACCATTAGAAAGTGGTGGATTTGGTGAAACTAATGTAACTGTCAATGTTACAGGCTTTCCAACTGACCCAATAGTTGCTAGAAATATAGCTGAAAATATTAGAAGAGAATTAGTAAGGATAGAAGAAGAAGGCAGAGGAGGATTGCTAAGTAGATGAGTTTAACAATAGGAAGATTAACAATTAATTCACCTGCTAAACTATCAGTAGACGAGAATGGTACTTTAAACTTTTCAGGTATATTAAATAATCAACAAATAGTCGATATGAAATATTTAAGAGATGAACTAACTGGATTAGCTTCTATGAAAGAAACAGTTCCTTTTTCATACACTGGTGACACAACACTAAATGGTTTTTGTCAGATATTAACTGCACAAATAAGTATGAATAAAATTAGCTTTGGTGGCTTTAGTTATAGAATAAGTATCAACCAATTAGGTGACGCAAACAATATAAAGTTTGAATCAAGATTTACTGGTGCAGTAGTAGCAAATAATTTTGGTATTAGTAGTACAACTAATGGTCAGTTTCATGCTGCTCCTGTAGGTTCGTTTAACTATGATTCGGAACAAAGTTTTAACTCAGTTACTAGAACTACAGATGAAGGAACACAATACATTAGATATGGTACAACCTTAAAAGGTGGTTCTGCTTTTTGGTATGTAGGCGAAGATGATTTTTATAAAGGCAGTTGCAAAATAGTTGCTGGTAATAAAACGAGAACATCTTTATTCTTTCAAGATGATATTACAAACTCTTACATTACAAACGGAATAATAAAAATAGCTTTTGGAGAAGGAACAAACCAAACTAGATTTACTACTTCTATATTTGATAGTGGCAGTTTTGGTACTTCAAAAGAATATAAAATAGAAAGTGGTTCATCTTTAGCTGAATTTAGAGGATGGAAAACCTTACATTTATTAAAAAATTCGCCTGAACAAGTAGGAGTTAGATTGACTAGCTATTACAACGCTAACACTAGCGGATTACTAACTGCTGACTTCACACTTCGTAGAGGTGCACATCATGCAAATATATTATTGACACAATGGACTGCTGCAAATATGAAGGTTAGTTTAACTTCATCAGAAGCTGGAACAAAACATATTAATGAAAAATATATTCAATCAAATTTAAGCACTACTAGATATTTACTAGGGTCAGCTAATACAATTACTTTTGACGAAACAAACGGTGCTATAACAAGGTCATCAACTGAAAAGTTTAGAGTTATGGTTGGTTATGTATTAGGTGGTTCTTCTGCTAATTCTTTTGACACAGCAGATAGTGTATACGACCAATATATAGACAATGCCTATGAAGTAGTCAAAGCAGTTAAGCCATGAGTGTTACTGAAAAACTTATGGGTGATGGTCGTTTTGACATCAGAATAAATGTTAATTCAACACCAACTTCTGTATTAAATAAATTAACAGCTTGGTCACACATTGTATTGACACCACAGCCTGTTTCTCCAGATGAATATAACGACAATACTATTTTGGCTAATGCTAGATATACAGGTGTTATTTTAAGAAAAGAAACTGATGGCGATACTATGACAGTCGTTGGTAGGGGATTAGGTACATGGTTAGGGGATAAAGATAACCGTGGTCGAATGATAAACACACCAACTAGGTCTTTTAATAACGTTTCAATTAATACTGCTTTAGATAGCAACACAACACCTTATGGAATATTAAGAGATGACAGTGGTGCTACTGGTGGTGTTATTAAAGGTACTATTACAGAAACAGGAACAAATTTTACTGGTAGGTTTATTTACACTAATGCAAAGTCTGCATTGGAACAAATATGTGTTCAGACTGGTGCAGAATATAGAATTAATCCAGATGGAGAAATAGATGTAGGTAGCCAATCTGCTTTATTTACAACTACACCAACAACAGTTGTTGTTAGAAATCAAGGTGGAGATGACCCAAATATTACTGGTGTTCAAATATCACAACTTAAATCTGAATTTAACGCTGAAGATTATGTTTCTGAAGTTCGATTATTAGGAGAAGATGCTGGGTTTAGTGTTACAGAAGGTGTAGCAACACAAAGTTCTATACCTTATAAAGATTTATTTGGTAATACTATGAAAAGAACAGCTTTAATTAGCGAAGCTAATATACCTGACAATCAAAAAGACGTAAGAGCCACTGCTTCTTTAGATGAATTTAACAGAACTAAGCAAACAATTAGACTTATTACAGAAATATATGATGTTAACGGAGAATATAATACAGGTGACAGTATATTTGTTTACGACCCAGACATAGATTTTGTTGATGAAACTAATTCTGTAGAATATCGTGGTCAAATTATTAACCCTGTTTCTATTCGTGTACTAGGAATTACTTTTCCAGTATCAGCTGGTATGGGTATTTATCACAGAGATAAAGATGGTAATTATGAAGCACTAGGTGGTTTTGTTCAATATGACACAGGAGAAGCAACTATTGAAGTTGGTGAAAGTCCAAAAAGTTTAATTGATGACTTAAAATTCTCTGGTGTAAGAATACAAGATAAATATGCAGACTTAGGCTCTGTTCCAGATACACCTACTGGCGTTGCTGGTTCTGCTGCTACATATCTTAATAACGAAGGTATTACAGAAGGTGCAGTTGATGTTACTTGGAATCAACCAAATAATACTGATGGTACAACTATTGTAGATGGTTACCAATACAGAATTAGATATAAACCAACTACAGCGTCAGGATATCAATATGTTGCTACAGACTTTAGTGATAGAGCAGTCACACTATATTCCTTAATAACAGGAACTTCTTATCACATTGGTGTTGCTGCTGTGGACACTAAAGGCTATGAAAGTACTTACAGTTCAAATATAACTGTTGCTATACCAGCAGACAGTACAGCTCCTTCTCAACCTAAACAAGCAGACGCTATTGCTACTTCAGCATTAAGAGTAATGATTACACACAGCTTAGGAAAACAAGGTGACTTAAATGATTACACACTTGAAAAAGATATAGAAAGATTAAATGTTTATGGCTCTACTACTTCTGGATTTACAGTAAATACTGATAGTAAGATAGGAGAAATACCAGTAACTTTTGCAAATATTTCTTCACAAATACCTGTTCAAGGTGTAATACCATTAGATTCAACTGATGTAAATTATTTTAAATTTACTGCTGTAGATAGAAGCGGTAATGAAAGTGTACCTAGTACACAGCAAAATGCTACTGCTACATTAATAGATTCACAACACATAGCTACTGCTGCTATTGCTACTGCACACATTGGTACTGCTCAAATAACTACTGCTAAGATTGGTGATGCACAAATAACAAATGCTAAGATAAATTCTTTATCAGCAGACAAATTAACTGCTGGAACAATAGATGCAAGTTCTATAACTGTGACTAATTTATCAGCAAGTAACATTACTGGTGGTACATTAAATGCAGATAGAATCAATGCTGGTTCGCTTGACTTTAATAAAATATCTTCTAGTTCTATAAATATTATTAGAGATATGATAGCCAATGATGCTATCAATCAAGATAAGATAGCAGATAACGCTGTAGACACTGCACAATTAATTAATGATGCGGTAACTGATGCGATATTAGCAAGTAATGCTGTTTATCAAAATGCTATACAAAACAATGCTATTAATTCAGATAAAATTGCATCAGGTGCAGTAATAGAAGCTAAGTTAGCAGACGGTTCTGTTACTAATGCTAAAATAGGTAGTTTAGATGCAAGCAAAATTACCGCTGGAACTATATCTGCTGCAAGAATAAGTACGGCTTCTTTAGCATCAGTATTCATTAATACTTCTGCAAATATTACTTCAGCTTTAACAGTTCAAGGTCAAACAGTAAAAGCTACTGGTAATGTACAAACTGGCGATAGGCTAGAACATGTAGGTGCTACAAACTCTTTTATTGACATTGGAAGTAGTTCTACTTTCTTGTTAAGACCAAATGGTGGTAGTACTGGATTACAATTATCTGGAACAGGTGTTTCTTATATTAATTCAGATTTTAGACCTAATTTAGATAACTCTTTTGGATTAGGAAGTTCTTCTAGGAGATGGCAAGACCTTTGGGCTGTAGATACAACTATTAACAGTTCTGATATAACTTTAAAGACAGATATAGAAGATATTACTTTAGGATTAGATTTTATAGATACATTAAGCCCTATTGAATACAAATGGGAAGATGGTGGTGTAAGAACACATCTCGGTTTCTCTGCACAAGATATAAAACAAAAACTTATTGATTACAAAGGTAATAGTCAAAATTATGCAATGTACACCCAAGGTTCTTATGAAGTAGAAAATTATACAGAAACTGATAGAGATGGAAACCTAATGGAAGAACCAGAAGATGGATGGGAACTTTATGGTCTTAGAATGCAAGAACTTATCCCTGTATTAGTTAAATCAATACAAGAATTAAAAGCTAGAGTTGAGGAGTTAGAAACATGAGTTTAACTACACATCAAAATACTTCTGTTAAATTATTAACGAGTGCTAGTGGTTCTGATGCGTGGACTTTTGAAGATGGTGTATCTGGCATACAAGTAGCAAATGCTACTGTTCATGTAGAATCTGCTGGCGTTACTGGCTCTAATGCTTTCTTGTATTTAGACGGTATGTCTGTTCTTTCTAACCAATCTTTAACTCTAGGTACAACACAAGAACATCCTGTTTTCATAGCTGCTTATGGTGTTCCTGCTATAAAAGTACAAACAGACGGTATGGTAGATATACTTTCAGCTAAATTAAAAATTAATGGAAATACAGGTACAGCAAATCAAGTTTTAAAAACAGATGGTAATGGGAATATTACTTGGACTAATCCGCAAACATTACCTAATTCGTTCAATACTATATCTGTATCAGGTCAAAGCAATGTTGTAGCTGATAGCACTTCTGATACTTTAACTTTTGTAGCTGGAACAAACATAACAATTACTACTGATGATTCATCTGATACAATAACAATTAACTCTACAGCTTCTGGTAGTGGTGTTACAGACACAGATACTAGACGACCTGGTTGGAAAGCAATACCGTTTACTAAATCTGACAGTACTACAACTCAGATAGATGCTGAATCTTTTTTCTTTCAAGATGGTTTGTATGCAAGAGAAGCACAAACTTTTGATTTTATTAAACAAGACGGAACAAACACTAATTTATTTCCTACTGCTAAATCAGATGGAACTAATTTACTTATTCCTATACTTGATAGTGATGGAAATTCAGTTAATTTAGAATTAGAGGAAGTAGATTATGCCTAGTTTAGTAAATAAAAAGCCGATATCCGTTACATTAGATAGTAATGGTAATCCGACTACGCTTGTAGAGTTTTCAGATACAGTTAGTACTAGACACGTTGTACCTCTTATTCATGGTGGTACTGGTGCTGATACAGCTTCTGGTGCAAGAACTAGCTTAGGTCTAGGCTCGTTATCTACTCTAAGTACTATTACTGTTTCTCAATTAGCTAATAACATTGATGCTAGCGGTATAGGGTTTATTGCTTATAAAGCAGAACAATTAGAAACAGCTAGAACAATTAATGGTGTTTCTTTTGATGGTACACAAGATGTTGCTTTTGATACAGATGATGTCAGTGAAGGAAGCACTAATGAATATTTTACAACTACTAGAGCCAATACTGCAATAGACGCTAGAGTAACTAAATCTTTTATTGATGGTTTAAATGTAGATGCAGACACTTTAGATGGAATAAGTAGTGCAGGATTTGCTACTGCTGCCCAAGGTACATTAGCTGATAGTGCAACACAACCAAGCGATAATATATCTACTCTTACTAATGATAGTGCATTCATAAGCCTTACAAGTTTATCTGGAACATCTGGTGTTACTTATAACAACACTACTGGTGCAATATCTATTGGTCAGGAAGTAGCTACAACTTCTAATGTAACATTTAACAACTTAATTGTTTCAGGTAACTTAACAGTATCAGGAACAACTACAGAAGTTAATACTGAAACTATTAACTTAGCTGATAATCAAATTGTTCTTAACTCTAATGCTACTGGCTCTGCTAGTGAAAACGCTGGTATAGAAGTAGAAAGAGGAGATGACACTAATAAAACACTTATTTGGAACGAAACTACTGATAAGTGGACAGTAGGAAGCGAAACATTTGTAGCAGGTACACTTGAAGGTACATTAAACAGTTCAACAATAAACTTTGAAGATAACACAGGTATTATTGAATTTGCAGTAACAGTTTCTAACCCAGGTTCTGGTAATAGATATTTCTTAGATGGAGAAGAAACTGCTCGTATTCAATTAATACCAGGTTTAACTTATAGATTTGACGTATCTAGTAATACAGTATCTGGTCATCCTTTTAGATTTAGTACAACTTCTGATGGAACACATAACTCTGGTACTAACTATGGAACAGGTGTTACAGTTTCTGGAACTTCTGGAACTTCTGGTGCTTATGTTCAAATAGTAGTAGATGCCTCTACACCTGATTTATTATATTATTACTGTACAGCACACTCTGGCATGGGAGGTACAGGTGCTATATCTATATCAGGAACAGATTTAGGTTCAAACACTACTGATAACTTAACTGAAGGAAGTACAAACCAATATTATACAAATGCTAGATTTGATACAAGATTTACTTCTAAAGACACAGATGATTTATCACAAGGAACAACTAATAAATATTACGCTACAAGTTTATTTAATACTGATTTCGCAAGTAAAGATACAGGAGATTTATCTGAAGGGTCTAATAAATATTATACAGACGAAAGAGTAGACGATAGAGTAGATGCTTTACTTCAAGCAGGTACAGATATTTCAATTACCTATGACGATAATGCGAATACATTAACAATAGCAAATACAGCTACTGTTAATACCGAAGATGTTCAAGACATTGTTGGTGGACAAATAGTAACAAACGGAAGTCATACAGGAATAAGTTTTACTTATGATGATTCTACTGATGGAGGTATCAACGCAACTGTATCTTTATCAGGCTTTGACACCGATAATTTATCAGAAGGTAGTTCAAATCTGTATTATACAGACGCAAGAGTTGCAAGTTATCTATCAACCAATAGTTACGCTACAGAAACTTTTGTTACAAATGCAGTAGCTAATGAAAATGAAATAAGCGAAATGAATGATGTAACTATAACATCTTTAGCTACAAATCAAGTATTAAGATATAGTGGGTCTGCTTGGGTTAATGTTACTTTAGACACAGATGATATCGGTGAAGGTTCAACTAATCTGTATTATACAAATGCACGATTTGATACAAGATTAGCAACTAAAGATACAGCTGACTTATCAGAAGGTACAAATTTATACTTTACTAACGCTAGAGCAGATGCAAGAATTGCAGCAGCAGACTTAGAAAATTTAAACAATATAGGATTTTCTGCTCCTGGTTCGCCTGAAGATGGTAAAGTCGTTTTCTGGGATAATAGTTCAGGAAGTTTCTTATTATCATCTGTAGGTGGATTAGCTGGTTCTGGTGAATCAAATACAGCGTCTAACGTTGGTACTGCTGGTGTAGGTATATTTAAACAAAAATCTGTTGAAGACTTACAATTTAAAAAACTAAATGCAGGTTCAACAAAAATAACAGTTACAGACGATACTTCAAATGACGAAATAGATATTAACTTAGGAACTGTACTTTTAGGAGATTTATCCAACGTTTCTTCAACTAGCCCACAATCCAATCAGGTATTAAAATGGGATTCAACAGCTGGAGAATGGCAACCTGAAAACGAGAGCGTTAGTGCTGAAGATGTAGGAGTGTCGTTAGGATTGTTGTTAGCGTTAAGTTAGGAAATTATGGCAGAAACATTTAAAAACTTAGTATTTAATTTAGAAGATGAAACGGAACATTCTATTCCTTTTGTTACAGCTGCTGGCACACAAACACAGCTAGAATTAGATAGTAGTGGAGATTTAGCTTTTACTGACGCTTCTGGTGATTCTTCAGATTCTATTGATGTTTCTGCTAGTGATATTTTAGTAATAACAGATGAAACAGGAAGTACAAACAACTTAACAGTAGTTAATCCATTGTTATATACTTGTCCTAGCAATACTCAAACAGTAATTGTAGCTGCACAAGTAGCTAATGTTGTAGACACTAATGGAGATGTTAATTTACGACTGGATAAATCAACTGGCAAATCAGTATTTCTAGTTAAAGATTATACTGTTGCTGCTGATACAAAAGATAATTTAATTGAAGGCAAATTATTTTTAGAAACTGGAGATAAGTTAAATGCTTTTACTGGTGCTTTAGAAGGAAGTTATATAGATATGACTCTTAGTTTATTGGAGATTACATAATGGCTACAAGACCGATTCACGCTACTGACACAGGAGGAAATGCTTCTGGTCTTAGTATTTATGCAGACGGAGCAGATGCTGGTTTAACATTACCTGCTGGAACTACAGCACAAAGAAATTCAAGTCCAAATGATGGAGAAATAAGATTTAATACTACTGACAATGTTATAGAATTTTATAACGGAAGTGCTTGGATACAAGCTGGTTCAGTTGCAACACAAACGTTAACTAACAAAACTATAGATGCAAATGGAACAGGTAACACAATCTCAAATATAGAAGTTGATAACTTTGCATCTGGTGTTTTAGATGTAGATATAAGCTCAGTAAGTTCAAGTGACGATACTTTATTTTCAGCAAAATCTTTAGTAGATTATATAAGCACTGCTTTAGCAAACACTTCAAGCTCCCAAACTATTACTAATAAAACTATAGACATTGACAGTAACACACTTTCTAATATTGAAGTTGATAACTTTAAAGCAAGTGCGATAGTTTTAGAAGGAGAAGGAATTAGTTCTAGTGATAACAACACTTCTATAGCAACAACTGCTGCTGTTTTTGACTATTATTCTGGTGGAAACGGTATTACTTACAGTAATGGTGCTTTTAGTCTTAACTTTACAGGGACTACTGATGGTACTAGCATAGATGTTGATATTAGTTCAGATGAATTAGTTATTTATGACAATGACGCTGGGGCTAATAAAAAGATAAAAGCAAACCAAATGGCTGCAAAAATTGCACTTAGCACAACTAAGGTATTTTTTATAGCTAACGGAGGAGAATAATGGCTAATAGACCTTTAATGGTAACACAGACAGGAAGCACCTATGATGGTGTTAAAGAATTTCCTGATGGTGCAAACGCTGGATTAAGAGTGCCAGCAGGAACAACTGCACAAAGAAACAGTTCACCTTCAACTGGAGAAATAAGATTTAATACTACAACCAATGATTTTGAGTATTACAATGGTTCTGCTTGGGTACAAGTAGCTCCTGATGCCACAGAAACACTAACTAATAAAACATTTGATGCAAATGGAACAGGTAACGCTTTAAGTAATGTAGAAGTTGCTGATTTTGCTTCTGGAGTATTAGATACAGATTTATCTTCTGTAAGTTCTAGTGATGATACATTAGCTTCTGCTAAAGCAGCTAAAACATATATTGATGCTAACGCTGTAACATTAGCTGGTTCACAGACATTAACTAATAAAACTTTAGACCTTGATAACAATACACTTTCAAATATTGAAGTTGACAATTTTAAAGGAACAGCCATTGTTACTTCTTCAGAGGGAATAGCTAGTTCGGATAACGATACTTCTATACCTACTACTGCTGCTATAACAGCATATTTTTCGGCATCTAGTGGCGTATCAATGACATCTGGAGCATTAGCTTTAGATATAAACGGTGCAACAGACGGAACAAGTATTACAGTTGATGGCGATAATGATTTAGTATTATTGTATGACAATAGTGCTAGTGCCGTTAAAAAAGTAAAAACAAGTCAAATAGCAAGTCCAGCAAGTCTAAATAGCTCGGCATTGTTTTTTGGGTTAAACGGATAAAAGGAGAGATAAATGGCAAGTGGATTATTAGCTAGAAGAGATGGAGATGACTCAAACGGTACAGTATATACCGTGCCTTCAAGTACACTAGCAGTAGTTAACTTAAACATTGCAAATACAACCACAAGTGCTGATGATGTAACAGTTTACGTTGCACCTTCTGGGGCTACATTAGGAACTGAACACAAAGTTGACGTTCTTAGTTTAAGTGGGCAAAATGTTCTTGAAAGAACAAACATTGTATTAGAAGCTGGAGCATTTATAGCAGTTAATGCTAGTGCTGGTTCAGTTGCAAATGTTTGGGGTATAGAAGAAGCAGTATAAGGAGATTAAATGAAATTTTTTGCAGTTAAAGACGAACATAATGTATGTTTTGCAGTTAAGCAAGTAACATCAGATGTAATTCAAGTTGTAGATGGCACTGAGGAATTATTTTCTGATTTATCAGACCATGTAGAATTATCTACTTTTGATGAAGATACAATTGGTTTGAAATTAATTGACGGTGTATGGACAAGTCCAGGTCAAGATGCAGAAGGTAACGATTATTGGTGGTTTGAAGGCACAAAGTATGGTAATACTTATGATGATGACGGCAATATAACTGGTAGCATAGAAATTACTCCTTGATATGGGAAGATACGGAGTTAACGTTGCACCTAATGCAGGTATAAAGTCCATACAACGTGGACAATATGGTGATGCTTCTGGCGACCATGCAAATGGTTCAACCGCACAACAAAATATTGACAGAACAATAGAACCAGTTGATGTTAACAAAACATTTATGGTAGTTAACGAAGCTATGAATTATCCAGTTACTACTGAAGGTGGTGGTGTTACTGATAACCGTGTATATCCTGCACCACAAGCTAAAGTAACTTTACAAGATGAAAATACTATACGCATAGCTTATAGAGTATCTAGTTTTGGTCAAAGCGAAAAACAATGGGTAGGCTATCAAGTAGTGGAGATGATGTAATGGGTAGAACAAGACCACATAGTATTATAAAGTCAATTCAAAGAATTACATATACTAATACTTCAACATCTACTGCTAACGTGAATAATACTATTTCGGCAGTAAATGAAAACAATACAGTTTTAGTGCATAATTCTAGTAATGGACACACACGTGGTATTTCTGCATGGGAAAATTATTATTACAACTTTCAAAGTTCGCCACAAATAGGTGCAAAATTAGATAGTTCAACAAATGTTATTATTAGAAGAATAGGAATTAATAACTCTAATCGTAGAAATAATTATGTTGAAATACAAGTTGTGGAGTATTACTAATGGTCAGAAGAATGTCAAGTCCTATAATCAAAAGTAGACAAATTGTATCTGCTGGAAGTAATTCTACAAATACTAACGTAACTATATCTGCCGTAGATATGGCTAATACAGTTTTATATGATACTGCACAAGATGGCAACAATAGAAGAGAAAGCAACAGTCCACGTTGTAGGTTATCATCAACAACTAATGTGAATTTTACAGGACATAATTACAACAGCTTAGGGGGCGGAAATATGACAGTATATGTAGTGGAGTATTACTAATGGGTAGATATTCAGGGCGTGGTAGAGGTGCGATTAAATCGAAACAATTTCTTGCACAATCTAACAACACATACAATAGAACTAATACAATATCAGCAGTTGATGTAAATAAAACAGTATTGTATCAATCAGCTGGTTCTACAAGTGCGGCTGGAGATAGAAAAGCACATGTACATTTAGAAAATGCAACAACAATACGTAGTGCTTCAGATGGTTATGCACAGCCAACTTCTAATGATGCAAGAAACTACACAGAAATTATTGAATATAATTAGAAACGTTCAAGTTTTTATATAATTTTTTATAACCTTCTTTGCTATAAAAATTACTTATATCTCTTTTTTTTATACCAGTATTAATTAAATAATCTTCAGCTTTATCTTTAGCATTTCGCCAAAATTCTGATTTAAAAGGTACGTCTGATACGTAATGTAGCATTAATACCTCCATAGCTTCTTTAATATAATCAAAGTAATAATATAAAGCATCAGAGTGCTTCATGTGTTTATTTTGTACGTCAGTAAATAAATCTAAAAGTCTTAAATTACCACTTAAAGATGTAGCATCAAAAGGTTCAATAAAAAAAGTATTTAATCCTAATTTTAAATGATTTTCTAAAAAAGGATTTTGCAAATAGTAACTAGAAAAGTTTATTAATTCATAGTTATAATTTCTTAGTGGCAAGGAATCAGCGATATCTTGTGGATTATTAATATCACTATTAAAAATGTAATAAACATAAACATATTTAGCAGTCGGTATAGTCTGAATCCATCCATGTTCAGTAGCTTCTAACTTAGTTTTAGTTGAAGCATATTCCTCTTTATATTTATATCCAATAGCACAATTAGTCGGTACATGATTTAAAGTTAGATAATTTGACATGTCAACTGGCTTACTTGCATCTATTAAAATATCACTTTTTTTTGTAGAATTATATTTGCATTTACTATATAGATATTTAGACATACTTAAAGAATCAAAGTGTAGAGCTACAAAAGGTGGTTTAAAGTTTGAATCAAATGATTTATTGTTAAAGTTTACTTTATTTACACCAGTTTTTAAATTACCATTAAACAATTTTAAATCAGACCAACTAAAATTTATTGAATCTTGCATAAAAGGTATAAAGTCCAATGTAGATGACATAGGTAAGGTAAATTCTGTATCAGCATAATTCCAATTAATTTTATTGTATTTGTGGTATTTAAGCAATGCTAAGTGTGCTGGCAGTCCACTTCCTTGTATTTTTATGTGAAAATTTTTCATTAATAGATATAATAGCATGATAGAATAGCATTATGAAGGCAAGTATAAAATTTACTACAGATACTACTGGCTATGATGAAATAGAATTTACAAAGCCACAACCTGCTAAAAACTTTATACCAAAGTGGTTTACTAACATGCCTATGGATTTACCTATACCAAACAAAGACGGTTTTGTATCTAAGATTATACCTAACTATAAAGGAGCTAGACATTGTCCTAGTTTTGTAGAAGTATTTAGAGAGGGGTACGTTTTAGTAGCACCTTGCGATATACACCTAGCAATACATAATGGAGAATTGTATATTAATCCTGCTAATGACGAGTTTATAGTAAGAACACATGACCCAAAACAATTTTTAGATTATATACCTGAAGGAGCAGGGGTCAGAGCAACAATAAATATTAATACTAACTGGTTTTGCATTACACCTAAAGGTTACAGTCTTAGGTACATACCTATGATATACACTTTTAATAAAGATTGGGAAGCTAACTATGGCGTTGTACATACAGACAAACTTCACGAATTGTCAGTACAAATTTTTTATACTTCTAGTGATGATGAAATTCTTATCAAACAAGGTACACCTTTATGCTATATAGTTCCCTATAAGAGAGAAAGTTTTAATTATCAGTTTGTACCTATTAACGAAAAATTAGGAAAAATGATACGAAAAGGACACTACAAAGTAGTTAATAAATTCAAATCTGGTTATTCAAGAAATGTTGATTAAATCTTTTGAAAATTACATTAACAGTAGGAATACAGTTAATAAATTGATGTTAGAGTTTGGTGCTGGATATTCAACTAAAGTTTTTGCAAATAATTTTAGTAGTGTAATTTCATACGACAACAATAAAGAGTATCAAGATAAATTAAAAAGATATGATAATGTAGCTTATAAAACATTAAATAAAGATTTAAAACCAATAATAAAAGATATTAAATTAGCAGATTATATTTTTGTTGATAATGACCCAGATTGCATAAGTAGGTATGAACTTGTAAAATTATCATTTACACATAGCAACAGCCAATGCGTATTAATTTTAGATAACGGATTGTGGAATATTGATGGACAAAAGTTTTTGCAAGATAATTATTTTTGTAAAGATTATTACGGTTTAAGAGATGACCAATTATATACAAATACTATTGTTGGAGAAATGAAAATACCAGAGGATTACAGAAAATGAAAATAGAAGTTATACCAAAATCAAAAAAGTTTGAAGATTTAGTTGCTGCTTACCCACCACAACCAGCAAATAGATTTATACCGCAATGGTTTAAAGATTTACATTTAGGAAATGAAATGGCTTCATTTTTAGAAGAGTTTCACAATGTTTGGAGTGAAGATGCGTTTACTGCAAAGAAATGTCCAGCTATTCAAGATTTAATGACAGAAGGAGTAATTATTCCATTATGGGGAAAAATGTATATGGGGCATGAATATGATGATGAAGGAAACGCAACACAAACATATTATGGCATGACAACTAATAAAGCATTTGACCACAATTTTTTTGGTTCACATTTTGATAAACAAGTTGGAGATATGGATGTAGGATTAGCTAATTTAGGAAGATTAGATAAATCTGTTTTAAAATTAGAAAGTCCATATAAATTCATAGTTCCAGAAGGGTACAACTTGATGTACGTTGACCCATTCTATCATTTTAGAAAAGAGATTAGATTACTAGAAGGTTTAGTAGAAGCGGATAAATGGGGTTACATTACATTTCCGTTTAGCATACAAGAAAAAGAATTTATATTACCAGCTGGTACACCGTTAATTCAAGTTATACCTTATAAAAGAGAAACAGAAAAACTTACTTTAGAAGTTAGAAAAGGTACTGAAAAAGAATATGAAGATAACCGAATAGAACTACTCAAAGCACAAGTAGAACGAATTAATTACAAAGAATATCCAGATAAGTTTAAATAATACAATATGTGATATACTTTAACTTTGATTTAACAAAAGAATAACTTAGAATAAATATGGAGGAAATAAATGTCTGAACAACCAAAAGAAATGCAAGGTGAGCAATTAGATGCTCATACTGTAATAGCAGTACAAAGAAACAGAATAGCTGAACTAGAAGATAATTTAGTACAGATGACTGTTATTGCTAATCAATACAAAAACAAATATACGGCACTTACACAGCAAGAAGAAGTACCAGAAGATATAAAACCAGAAGGAACAGCATGAAATTACAAGTTGTAAGATTTCAATTTGGGGATGATGCAACAAATGGAATGCTTTTTATTGATGGAAAATTTGAGTGCTATACGCTTGAAGATGAACACAGAGATGTGAAAGTAATGGGTGAAACCTGTATACCTGAAGGAACTTATGATGTTGAGTTTAGAAAAGTAGGTGGATTTCATACCAGATATAGTGCTAAGTACAAGAATGCACACTATGGAATGTTGCATGTTCAAAACGTTCCTGGGTTCGAGTTCATTTTAATACATACAGGAAATACGGACGAACACACCGCAGGTTGTTTATTACTTGGTGAAACTCAACAAGATTTAGACAAAGGTAAAGATGGATTTATCGGTAATTCTACTGTGGCGTATAAAAAAGCGTATGCAAAGATAGCTAACTATATGTTAGAAGGTAAACCTGTAACTATAGAATATATCAATATTAAAGACTTATTTGGTTCAGCAGAAACAGCTAAGAGATTAAAAAAGACTTTAACTAAAAGTCTAAAAACTATATAAAAAAACTTTACAATTTTTTATACTTATAATAACGGTTAGACTATATTTAACTAATAGCAATAAATAAGCCCTTAGTGGCTTTTAGCAAAAGGAGAAAAATATGGGAGATAAACCCCAAATCAAAGGTGGCACTTTCAAGTCCGTGGGACACTTGAAAGGAATGTTTAACAAAACATCAAGCCTAATAATCAACGTTCCAGCTGATAGCACTAAAGTTATCAGATTCTTAACTGAACCAGACCAATGGTTTGCATATCAGGAATATTGGGATAACGAAAAAAGAAGATATATTCCAGTAGCTGATGGTGTAGAACCACCTGTAAGACCTTCACAAAGGTTTCTTGCACAGGTTGTGGACAGAGAAACAGACCAAGTAATCGCTCTTAAAATGCCTAAAGACTTAACTAATCGTTTAGTTCTAAGGTTTGATAGATACAACACTATCATGGATAGAGATTACGAAATCATGCGAACTGGTAAAGGGTTAGACACATCTTATGATGTTACACCTGAAGCACCAACTAGCTTTGAGGCTGGTAAGTACACAAATATTGACTTATTAGATATTTTAGAAACTGCATTCAACTCTGCAATAGGAGATGATAATGCTTTATTTTCTAAGACACCTAAAACAGAAGTCACAGATGATTCAGTAGATTTTGTAGAAGATGATGATTCTATTGAAGAAACTACTGAGGAATCTGAAGAATTATTTGAAGATATAGTAGAAGAAGATACTGAAGAAGTAGAAGAGAATGTAAGTTCAGGCTACTTAGTATTTGATACTGCTGAAGAAATCAAAGAGTTTTTTGATGAAGAAGGCACAGATTATGAGTCTGTAGAAGAATTTAACACTACTTGTTGGGGTGATGAACTTTACAAGGTAGAAGAGTTAAAAGACCTTACTACAGGTGAACTAAAAGAAATGTGTACCGATTTTGAAATATCTGTTACAGGAGCTAGTAAAGAAAAATTAGCTGAAAAAATAATTACGTTCCAAACTAATTATATTGCAGACATGACAAAATATGCTAAAGCTACAGGATTTTATCCTGCTAGTTAAGTAGAATAGTTTAGGCGTAGGTATTTCAGAACATCGGTAGCCCTGATATTCATATCCATAAATACCTACACCTATCTATAAAGAGAGGAAACCATGGTAGAGTTTTTTGAAGAACTACCTGACAAACGAACAGGTGGAGCAGATAGAAAAGGAAAGTCAAAATACTTTCCAGAACACGTACAACAAATGATTAGTCACGACCCAAAAAGAAGATGGGGATTAGTAGGAGCATACCCTTTATCACAAGAAAAGTCTTTAAGGAATAATATTTCTCAATGGAAAAGAAGTGATAAATTCCCACATTTTGATTTCACAACTAGAATTATAGATATGAAGATAAATCTATATGCTAGATACACCAGCTAATCAAGTACCAGAATTTTTAGTATGCCATAAATGTGGCAAAGCTATTTTAAGTGTAAACCCACAAAGAAAATATTGGTTGATTAGAAAAGATTCCGAATATAATGTGGTAAGGTGTCCAGAAGATTTAACAGAGTGGGCATTAAGAAAAGCAGGCATAGCAAGAACCAGAAAGAATATGGAATGGATAAGAACAAGCAAAATTTTAGCAAGAGAAGAAGAACAACTGTTCGTGATATAGATTGGTTTCATACACATTCACACAGTAAATATTCTTGGCTAGATGGAATGACATCAGTAGAAGAATTAGTAGAAAAAGCAGTAGAAGAAAAACAACCAGCATTAACTTTAACTGAACATGGTGTTTTATCTTCAGCATTTGAATTATATAAAAGTTGTAAAGCTAACAATATAAAACCATTCATAGGTATTGAAGCGTACTTTGTTTTTGATAAAAAAGATGATGAACTTAAAAAGAAACGATATCACTTACTTTTAATTGCTTTAAACACCCAAGGCTATGAAGATTTAGTAGCTATGAATAATGAAAGTCATACTAGAGAAAATTATTATAGAAAGCCACTTATAGACTGGTCTGATTTAGAAAAATATTCATCTGAAAATGTTGTAGTTTTGACTGCTTGTTTCTTCGGTCTTATACAGCAAACTATTTTTAATCAAGGTATGGATGCTGCTGTAGCTATTTTAAATAGAATAAAAAAATTATATCCACATACTTATGTTGAATTACAACATCACGGTAAAGAAGAAGATGACGAAATTGTGAAACAGCTACTAGAATTAGCAGAGAAAACTAATACAGATACAATTATTACTAGCGATAGTCATTACACAAATGCTAGACAGCAAAAGACACATGACTTAATGAAAGAAATATCGTATTACGATACAACAGATAGTTCTTTTCCAGGTGACCCTTATCATTTGTCATCTACAGAACACATTAAATCTAAATTTTCATTAGAAGTATGGCGTAAATCATTACGTGCTAATAAATTTATGTTAGACAACCACGATATCGATATTGAAAGATTAAATAATTATGAATATCAAGTTCCTTCAATGTCAGAAAATGCAGATGTTGAGCTAAAAGATAAAGTTATAAAACGAGCACAGAAGCTAGGAAATACTTATATCGAAAGGGCAGAATACGAATTAGATGTTATCAAAGATGTAAGTATGTCTGATTATTTCTTACTTATCAACAGTATTACAGAATATATGAATGCAAATGATATATATTTTAATACTAGAGGTTCGGCTAACGGCTCAATGGTTTGTTATTTACTAGGAATAACTAATGCTGACCCAATAAAATTCAAGTTAGATTTTGCTAGATTTATGTCTAGGGATAGAAGTAAACCACCTGACATAGATTTAGATGTGGAAGATACAAAGCGACAACAAGTAGTTGATTGGGTATCAAGCCAATATAACTTAGTACAGCTAGGCACATACAGTAAGTTAGGGCTAGATGAGTTTGGTAGAGGCTCTTTATTCGTTCAATACATGGCTAAACAAAGAAGAAAACATTCAGCTACTGAATTTAAGAAAAAGTTTGGAAATGTAAAAAGTGTTAATGATTTACCTAGAGTCTTACAAACTGGTTTGCAAAAGCTCTCAGATTTACAAGTTCTAAAATCACCATCTGCTCACGCAGCAGGATATATTGTACATGACGGACAAGACTTTCATAAGATTGTACCTAAAATGTTTATACCTAGTTCTGGTGTTCAAGTTACACAAATGGCTATGGATGATGTAGAAAACTCTGGGTTTGTAAAAATAGATTTGTTAGGTTTAAGAACATTATCAACTGTTAAAAGAGTTTATGATTATTTAGGAGAAGAAATAGACGACTATCATCAAAATTTTAACTATGCAGATAAAAAAACATTTATGGCTTTACGCAGAGGTGTTCCTTATGGTTATAAGTCTGGAATATTTCAGTTTGAAGGTTGGACAGCTATGAAAGGTTGTAGAGAAATGCAAGTTAATTCATTAGAAGATTGTATTTTAATTATGGCTTTATATAGACCATCAACTATGAATACAGGATATACACAAAAGTTTTTGGATAGAAGATTTAAAAAAGAACGAGTAGATTATCCACATGAAATGTTTGAAGATATATTAAAAGACACTTTAGGTTTAGTTGTATATCAAGAACAAGTATTACAAATACTTAGAATGCTAGGTATACCTGATGACAACTTAAACGCTTTCTTATCAGCTATTAAAGTAAAACATGGTAAAGGTGGGTATTCAGACGCTTCTACTAAAACCTTTGATGATAATAGAAGATTGATATATGACTTATGTCTAGCTAAAGGCTTAAATAAAGTACAGGCAGACGCTGTTTGGGAAATGATGCAAGGCTTTCACGCTTATGGGTTTAACAAGGCACACGCTACCGCATACGGCAAGTTAGGGTATGAAACAGCTTATATGAAAACACACATGCCTTTGCTTTATATGGGTGCATTGTTAGAAACAACTGCTGGTACACCCAAAGAGAAAGAATATATTAAAGAAGCTCAAAGGCTAGGTATAAAGTTATTAGCACCTGATGTTAATAAGTCAGGAATATTATGGAAGCTAGATAAACAAGGAATTAGAAAAGGCTTACTATCGATAGATGGGATTGGTATGACTGCTGCTACGAACATAGTAGAGAAAGCACCATTTACAGATTTTGACGACATGATTAGTCGTGTTCCAGCTAGGACTTTAACAGGTGCTAGTTTATATAAAAAAGATGGTACACTAAAGGGAACAGCACAGAAATTAAGAAGGTCTGGGGCTTTAAGGTCATTAGGTGTAGGAAGGTTTTCATGAGTAAAAAGAAAGATTGGATTGACTTGAATGAACAAACGTTTACAACTATGTTTAAAGAGTTTGAAAGAAATCCAGAAAATAAATTAAAAATTAGTTTAGAAAAATCAATAGAAAATTTATCACAAACTAATGTAACACTATCTAGGAAGTCTATTGAAGATACAGTAAACGCCATACAAGTTTTTATATCAGCCAAGCTATTACAGCATTGGAATCAAAATGATATGCCCCCATCAAAAGCAACTATAGAAATTGAGGTACACATTGAAAGCTGATGAACTAAGAAAAGAAATTAACAAGCTATTAGGAGCAGATACTGTTGTTATGGGTTCTAGTGTAGTAGTAGAAAGAATACCCACAGGTATATTGCCTATAGATTATATTTTAGATGGTGGATTGCCTAAGAATAGATTTGTAGAAATATACGGAGATTACTCTACCTTAAAGAGTTATGTTGCGTATAAAGCTATAGCTGAAACACAAAAGGGTAAAGGAACTGCCGCCTTAGTAGATACTGAGCATAGCTTTGACCCAGAGTGGGCTAAATCTTTAGGAGTTAATACTGATGACTTAATTTACTTAACACCACAAAACGGAGAAGAAGCAGTAGATGTTACTGAAGTTTTATTAAGACAAGAAATTGATTTAATTGTTTGGGATAGTGTTGCTGCTATGTTGCCACAGTCTGAAGAAGATAAAAGAGAAAAAGGTGTTAATCATCAACCAGCAAGACTAGCTGCACTTATGTCAAAAGCTCTTAGAAAACTTACAGCAGCTAATACAAAGACAGCTGTATTAATGATTAACCAAACAAGACTAAACGTAGGACAAATATTTGGTAACCCTGAAACTGTTCCAGGTGGCAAGGCTTTACCTTTTTATGCTGCTTATAGGATTGCTTTAAGAAAAGCAGGTAGGGAAACTGAAACAGTTGATGTTTGGGATGGAGAGAAAACAGTTAAGACTAACAGAATAACAGTACAAAAGATAAGAGCTAAGATAGAAAAATCTAAGATGTCTGCTCCATATACAGAAATATTCTTTGACTTTGATTTAAAAAATGGTCAAGTAGACGAACTGTCGTTTATAATTAGTGTAGGACTAATTAACGATATAGTAGTTAGAGAAGGTGTTAAAAAATGGAAGATAGCAGGGGAAGAAAAAGCAGTAGTTGGATATCAAAATTTCAAAAATCATCTGATGGAGAATCCGAAGGAAATAGCGAAGCTAAAGAAAAAGATAACAGACCTAGCTGGAAAGTAGATACCCCACAAGACGCTGGTCGTAGATACGAAAAGAAAGCTGTTAAAGGCTACGGTGGTAAACCAACACCAATGTCTGGTGCTGGAAGTATTAAATATGACGGTATGCGTAAAGCTGTTGTAGAAAATGAAGCATCCATAATAGAGGTAAAAAAAGTTGATAAAAACTTTACACTTAAATCAGATGAGCTGTTAAAATCATTAAGGTATGCACAAGCACAAAACAAAGAAGTTGTTTGGCATATAAAATTTGGAAATAAATTATTAGCTGAAATTTGGCTAACAAAGGAAATATAATGAATAGAGCAGAAAGAAGAGCAATGAAGTCTAAGAAAAAAGCACAATACCGTGGAATGCGTAAAAAATCAAGCATAAGTAGAAAGTTTTAGCAATGGAAGAATTAAGTAGAAAAGAAATCTTTGCTATGTTCAAGATAGATATTCAAAAAATTGAACTTATGGCTGATAATGATGATGAGCTAGAATCTCTTTTAAACTTTGTAGAGCAAGGTCTTAGAAACGTTGCAGAGCTAATAGACGAATCTCCTAGCTTTTTAAATTTATGGGAAATCAAATCTAAAGTTTTACCATATAGTAAAACAGCAGGGGAAATAGAAAGTAAAAATGATGAAGAAGAAGGAAATCTATACAAAACCTTCACAAACCAATTAACTTCAGATGTTGCATTTGTTGTTTGGTTAGCTTTATCTTCTTCTATTGTTGTTGGAAGATATCTAGCAACCACACAAGCTATGTTTGGTGACAAAATGAAACTAGGTGAAGATAAACAATGGTTTATGGAAAAAATGACTAGATATTATGAAGATATTCTAAGACCACAGTTTGAAAATATTACTGATTTTATGGTGTCTATTGATTGGACAAATGAAGAAAATGAGCCTGAAGTAGATAAAGCAAAATTGCTAACTGAAGGTTTGTGGGATAACGAGCTCAAAGACTCGCTTATAAATCTTACTCCTGTTTATCTACAAGCTATGGAAACTGTATTCCAAAAAATTACAGGTCTTTATATAGAAGCATTTGTGTTTGGGGAAGAAGGGCTAAGTGAGTAGATTACAACAATGTTATTTTTGTAATGATATACTTACAGAAGTGGAGTGGTTTCTTAAACCTGAAGATGACCCAGTAATTAATTTTGAAGTCAATGCTTGTTATGAGTGTTTTACAAAAAGGAGTGATAATGCAGACCTTTCTACCGTATGAAGACTTTCTTAAAAGTGCTTCAGTATTAGACGATAAAAGATTAGGTAAGCAAAGAGTTGAATCAATGCAAATACTTAATACATTAGAAACAGGAAATGGTTGGAAACACCATCCAATAGTTAAAATGTGGAAAGGTCATGAACAATGGCTAGTTTTATATACAACTATGATATGCCACGAATGGAAACAAAGAGGTTTTCAAGATACTGTTTTAACTAAAGTATTAGATAAATATCCTGATATACTATTTGAAGAACCTAAACCTAAGCCACATTGGCTAGGTAATGAAGAACTACACAGTTCGCATAGGTCTAATTTACTAAGAAAAGATGCTGACCATTACAAACAATTTGGTTGGTCGGAAACAAATGATAAACCATATTTATGGTGGACACCAGAAAAGGATTGGTACAATGTCACTAACTAGCTTAATGAACGATTTGAATTTAGAAAAAACTGAAAAGATTATTACACCAATAGTTGATAAGTTTTTAGCAAACGAAAGAAATATTGTTGTTACTGATGAGAAGATACAACAAACTTTAATTGATATTGTTTCAGATAATTCAAACTCAAAAAGAACAGGAAGGTTTGGTGCTTCTAGCCGTGGCTTATGTGAAAGAAGACAAGTGTTTGAGTATACAGGAGATATCACAAAGCTAGATACCATTGATGTAGTGTTACAAAATTTATTTAATGACGGTACATGGCGACACATACGTTGGCAAATGATGTGTTTACTTTCTGGTGCTTTAACCGAAGTAGAGGCAAAAGTATCTAGTGAAAAATACCCTACCTTTGGTGGTTCTGTTGATGGTATGGGTAAAAATGCAAAACATGGTAAATACGGTTTTGAATTAAAAGGAACTAGCTATATGCCTACTGCTGTAACAGATATGCACTTAAAACAAATACACACTTACTTTGTTTTAGACCCTGAGATAACAGTCTTTAGTGTTGTATACGAAGATAAAAGAACCCAAGACTGGAAAGAGTTTTTAGTTTATCCAGACGAAAAATTATTAACTGAAGTAAAAATGGAAATGCAATCATTAGAAGATAGTGCTGCTTTTAAAACTTATCCTGACGTTAAAGACAACTGTAGAATTAGACAAGGAAAAGAATACCAGATGTGTCCATATAGAAATGGGTGTTTGGAGTTTAATAATCATGGGCGTTAAAGCTATACAAGTTGGTCATGAACTAAAAAATTTAGAACAAGTTAGGCAAGAACTACAAGAATATATTGATGTATTGTTTGGTAGAACTAAATCGCCTTTACCAACAGATAATGTTGATACACTTCTGGAATTATCCACAGCTTATTATGCAAGAGGAAAAGAAATCGAAATGAAATTGCACCAATTAGAGAGCAACGGTGTTATACTGAAAGGCAGTAAACACTATAAGTTCAGAACAGGGGAACTGCGGTCGTGTTTAGAGATTCTAAAGTCGCAAGTGGACTTAGGCTCTAGGCGAATCACAGTCGCTAGATTGGAGCAAGAGAATGACGAAGGGTATCAAATGGCAAGTTATAGGAATTGACCCATCCGCAAGACGACTAGCACTAACACTATTTCACGGAGAAGACGACACTAATCCTGAAAACTTAAAACCATATTGTTATTATCAACCATTTCCAGGTAATAAATTCGACTTAAATCATATAACTGTAGCTACAACATTCGTACATAGAGTAGTAACACAACTAGACCCAGACTTACAATATTCTACTTACGCTTTTGTAGAAGGAGCAGTAGTGGGTAAAGGTGGCGTTTGGTCTACAGTTAGTCAGACTTATGTAGCTGGTGCGATAATAGATACACTACAAAGATACAACATACCGACACAGCTTGTTAATAACTCTAGCTGGAAAAAAGTAGCCATAGGAAAAGGAAATGCTAAGAAAGATGAAATAGCTACACATATAAAAAGTATGTACCCAACGACTGAATTTGCTAATCAAGATATGTGTGATGCAACAGGCATAGCACTTTACGGATGGGATAAGGAAGTAGTGAATGGAAGAAGACGAACAACTTAAATATGGCAAGCTCATACCTAAGTTTCAACCTTCTTTCATAAGAGAAAAGCCAAGTAACTGGAAAACAATAGATGATATTCAGATATTACTTGAAGGAGATTGGAAAAACTATGGTAACTGCGTTGGTAGAGATAGTAATATTTTCTTCCCAACAGTTAAAGTAAATGGAGAATATTTATACACAGAAGATGAAGCTAAAAGTATTTGTAAAGGATGTGAAGTTCAAAGGGAATGTTTAGACTTTGCAGTAATAACAAAGTCTGACGAAGGTATATTTGGTGGTTACACACCACAAGAAAGAAAATTATTACAAGATAATTATGAAAAAGTATTAGAATTGCAAGCAAAGGAGAAAAATGTCAAACAATAGGGTTGTAGAAATAAAAGATGTAAAGCTAGATACATTAAAAGCATACAAGGGAAATCCCAGAATAGGTAGCATAGAAGCTATAGCTGAATCATTAGACGAAAATAAACAGTATAAACCTATTGTTGTTAACCAAAAAGATAATTCTATTTTAGCAGGAAACCACACATGGTTAGCGGCTAAATCTTTAGGATGGGAAACTATATCAGTAGCTTTTGTTGATGTAGATGATGAATCAGCTTCAAAAATAGTATTAGCAGACAACAGAACAAACGATTTAGCAACTTATGATACAAGTCAATTAGCTAATTTATTGCAAAATGTTAGCAACCCTATTGGTACTGGCTATACAGAACAAGATGTTAGCTTAATAGTTGATGCTGTTGACAGAAGTCTTTCACAAACATTTGAAGGTTTAACAAGCACGAACGCAGGATTAGATACTTATGTTGAAGGTTTATCAAACCCACAAGGTGTAGATATTTCTATACCAGACACACTAGATATTGGTGACGGATTACCAACTGATAATATTTTGAGCACAGAAAATGAAGATGACCTGGATGGGTTTGATGATAATGAAGAATTAGACGAACAAATAGATAATAACATAATGATGATTGACGAAGAAAAGTTATTCTTACCAACAAATAACAGATGGGATATACCAGAACTTAGAAGAGATATGTTATTAGAAAAACTACCAAAACCCTTAGATACTTGGGCAGGTAGAGATGCTACACCTGATGATGGTATAACACATTGGCTATGGAACTACGGATTAGCAAGACCAATAGGTATGCCGTATGACAGAGCTATTATGTCTTTCTTTACTTATGATGATAAGTTTTTTAATTTTATAACACATACTGGATACATGATACAAAAAGTCTTAGCTGCTGGAATTAAAACAGCAGTTGTACCAGACTTCTCTTTTTATTATACAGAGCCAAAGGCTTTTCATTTACAAGCAGTCTATAACGCACAATGGTTAGGTCGTATGTTTCAAGAAACTGGTATGAAGGTAATACCACGTGTTCAATTTGCAGATGAACAATCAATGGATATTGCTATGTTAGGAATACCAAAAAATCCACCAATCTTAGCTATTTGCTTACAAAACATAGACGCTGAAGAAGGTAATCCAAACCGTGATACAAGAGAAAAATCAACACAAGTATTAGCTAATTGTACAAAAATAGCTTTAGATGCTTTACAACCAGAGCATTTGTTAATATACGGTGGAAACCCAGGTCAAAATTTAGTTAAAGAAAGAGTAAAACCTGATATGCCTGTAACATACTTAGACAACTTTGCTGCGAAAAGAAGAGGTGTTGTGTATGATAAAAAAGAAGGTAAAGGTGGAGATATGTATGACCCACTTAAACCAGGTTCAACTCCAAAGCATATAGAAGGCTAACTTGCACTTAATTTCTCAGTAATTATAGTTTTTAATATGGAAAATATAATTATAATTCAAGGTGCAGGTTCTGGCTCAGGTCAAACTCGTTCAGCAAGGCAAAGAGCAGCTGGTAGAAAAGGTGGTAAAAACCCTTTCAAAGCTGGTTCTGCAAGAGCAAAAAACTATTCAAAAATTAAAAGGGCACAAGCAACTGTTAACGCTAACCCGCGTAAGAAAAATACAGCAGCTAGAAACCTTTTAAGAGCGAATAAAGTTAATGCTAGAAGTGGTAACCAAGCTGTAGCTGGTGCTGCTAGAAGTTTCAAAACTCCTAAAACTGGAACACCTAAACGAACAACTAGAGGTTAATTTACAAATTTAACTTATAGCCATTCCACCATGTAATATGGTCGGTTATTGGCTGATATATACCACCAAAGATATCTTTGGGTATATGTTTTACATCTTCATCTGAAGGAAAAATACTATTGTTTGTAGGGTGTGTATGTACTATTCCTATTAGTAAGCTACTCCATTTATCGTAATCTTCTTTACTTACTTGAAAAGTATTAGCCTTATCTTTAGCTATGTTGTCTACTGCTACTATTTTTTTAATAACAACATAATCAGAATCTGTGTAATGACCTAAACAAAAAAATACCTGTTCTTCATCAGGTTTTTGTGTGTTATAAGGTATAGTATCAAATAACTCAAATTCAATTAAAATAAACTCTTCCAAATTTTCTGGAACATAGTTGCTATGTGTAATCTCTGACATAAGTAGCATCTCCTTTTTTTATTTGCTACAATAATAGTACCATTCAAGGTAACTTCATGTGTTTCCTGTGTACCTCCACTACACTAATGAAGTTACCTATGGTATAATCATAACCATAATATGGAAAAAACCGAAGCAAAAAAACAATTAATATTAGGTAGACCACCACAAGATAATGATGAATTATGGGAAGTAGTTCGTTTATTATGGGGAATATCAATACCTAGAACACCTATTTGTCCACACCACCAATCTCCATTTGATGCTTTTGCTGATGCTTATTTTGCAAGGTCACCTTTTTCTATTTGGAAGGCTAGTCGTGGTATGGGAGGAAAAACTAATACATTAGGGCTACTAGCTTTAACTGAAGCAGTAACACTAGGGGCACAAGTAACAGTTTTAGGTGGTTCAGCAGCACAATCACTTCGTGTTTATGAAATATCTTTAGAAGCATGGGCACATAAGAACGCACCTACAGGTCTTTTAGTCGACCAACCTAATAAATATTCAACAAACTTAACTACAGGAGCTTGGATTAGAGCTTTAACGGCTTCACAAAGGTCTGTTCGTGGTCAACATCCACAAAGACTAAGGCTTGATGAGATAGACGAAATGGAATTAGAGATTTTAGAGGCAGCACAGGGGCAACCTATGTCTAAAAATGGCATTCAAACACAAACTGTAGCTTCTTCTACACACCAGTATCCAGATAAAACTATGACAGAAATGCTTAAAAGAGCTAAAGAAAAAGGATATCCTGTTTATGAATGGTGTTGGAGAGAAACAGTACAACCACATGGCTGGCTACCAGTTTCAGAAGTAGAAAGAAAAAGAAGTGAAGTTTCACAAGCTATGTGGGATATAGAATTTGATATGCAAGAACCTTCTTTTGAAGGTAGAGCTATAGACGCAGCTAAAGTCGATGAAATGTTTTCATTAAGCACTCATCCAAAAGTATCTGGAGAAGTAGGTAAAGAATATTTATTTGAAAAATACAATGGGGAGGGGGTATACATTACTGGCATTGACTGGGCTAAGCAACGAGATTACACAGTAATAGCAACCCTTAGAACTGACGTAGAACCATGGCGTGTAGTTGCTTTTGAAAGAACACACAGAGAAGCATGGGGAGATATGGTTAAAAAAGCACAGGATAGAGTGGCGAAATACCCTGGTAAGCTAGTACATGACGCTACTGGTATAGGTAATGTTGTAGAAGATTACATAGAAATAGATTCAATACCTTATGTAATTACTGGTAGTAATAAAAAGAATTTATTTTCTGAATATATATCTGCTTGTGAGCGTGGGTTAATTCAAAGTCCTATGGTAGAAAGTATGTATCAAGACCACAAATACGCAGGTTTTGATGATATATATGGAAATGGTCATACACCTGACAGTATGGTAGCTATGGCTTTAGCTTGGGCTGAACGTGGATATAAGTTTGAAGCAATCGCACCATTAATTGATTTTGTAAGACAGAAAAGTCCCTGGTCTGTTTAATAAATTTAGCACTCTACTTTCGTAAAACATAAATCACCTTCAACCTGAATTGTAAAGTTTTTGAATTTCCGAGTGCATTTTGAAAAGTCCCTAGAAGACATATCCGTAGAAAAAGAGGACAAAACTTTTTTTTTCTCATTTTTGAGTACAAATTATTTTTGCAAGGGTTCGCAATAAGTTTTAGAGTACTGTGCAGCGAAGGAAGAAGAATATTTAAAAGAGTGCAGATGCTCCTGACGAAATCACCAAAAATATGAGTGCATTTTATAACAATCCAGATGCCCATGATGGTGACGAGTACTTTTTTTTTACCTGAACCCCCAGCCATTTTGCTTCTAAAAGAGAGCAAAAAAAAAGCAATAATAAAAAATAGCAGCGATAGAAGAAAGTGAAAAAGAGAGCAAAAAAAAAGTGGGGATAGCAAATTTTAAATTAATAAAATTGCTATCCCATTGTATGAAATACGTACTCAACTACTCGCTTGTTTTTCTCAACTCTTGTAATTGCTGAGATGTTCTCCTACTCACAAAGTTGGCTAATCTTTTACTAGCACCACTTGGGGTTTCCCCTGTCCTCACCTTAGTTGTTGCTCCTGTTTTAAGCCATATCTTATTGCCTAAAACATTCGTTTCAACTGTAAGCGAATGTTCAACAGTATCGCCCTCGTCTAAGCTAGATGTTTTTACCATTTTTTGTAAGTTTCATTGAAAAACTTTTCTCTACCAGACCTCGTGGAGAAGTCTACTTCAATAGGTTTTTCTTTATTATATTTATATTCGGCATAAGACAAACGAAGTACATTAAAGACCTCGTATGCTAAAAACATAACTACAGAAATCATAGTTACAATAATGCCGAAATGTAAGCCACTACTAAATGTTATCATCAGTACTGACCTCCTCTCTATATTTGGGTTGTTTTCCTTTACTTTTCTTTAGATACCAATTCTGTACATAGATTATGTCCTCGGCAGTCCATAGGGGTATAAGGTTTTTTCCTTGTTCTAAATGAACACTAGGTAATATTTTGCTCTCCTTAATCCACCTGCGTACTGTTTTAACAGACACACCTAATGACCTCGCTAGGTCACTTGGTAAATACATTTTATTTCTTGTCTTACTATTAACATAAGTCCTCAATGCTGAGGGGCTAGTATTTGGTGGTTGTACCATTACTTGTCCTCCTCAACATTAAGTTTAATGTATTTTTTTCCTGCTTGTACTTTAATAAACTGTTTAGCTAAGTCCTCGCTAATATCCCCATTACTAATGGCTATTTCTAAGAGTTTTCTATCAACAGATTTTTTTATGATTTTATCATATTGTTCTGGAGATATGTTCTCTATAAGTCCTAACTCATCAATAATAACTCTATCATTGTTCACTTGGGTAGCACGTATATTCTTGCCCTCATGTGATACATTGAATTTAGCCATATCACTAGATTTAAAATAATCTAGTAATCGTTGTTTTAAAGTACTCTCTTGGTCATCTAAACTCATACGACTTAATCTTATTTGGTTAAGTGAAATTAAAATGTTTTTAATATCATCAACCATTGACTAAGTCCTCTGCAACTCTAGGCATGATTTCTGTCGTTTGACATTCATCACATTCTACACGTTGTTCGAGTTCATTAACTTGTTCCAAAGCTGTCCATACTGTACTCATGTTACAGTTAGGGCAATCTTTGAAAAACATAGGTTGCAAATTCATGCAGTCCTCCATTTCTATAAAGAGTAGTTAAGATATTCAGTTATCTACGATAGGTCTAATGCCCTCTAATGTGTTATTGGTTTATTACTTTATTTACAATATCGGCAACTAATTGTTTAGCTACTTTTACTGTGTCCTCAATCTTATTAATTTTAATAAGATTATCAAAATGTGAAAAACTCACTTTCTCATCTTTGCCTCTGTCCTCAAAAGAGTAAAAAGAGCCAAAGAATAGCAAGTTTGAGCTATCACAATTTTTAGTCAAGTTCTTGACCTCCTCGATTTCATCATCATGGTTAGTCCATGCACCATCAGTGAGGGCAATAACTACCTTATTTTTTCTATCGGTTTTAGTCAATATTTTATTAGCTTGTTTTAATGTGTAAATTGGTTGTGTACCCCCACCACTAGCCCAAGCAGAGTATTGACCTCTGTCGGCTTTTTGGTTTGGTGTATATAGTTTATAACAATTATTAGCAAATCCAAGAACTGAAGTCCTCACATTTATATTGTCTAACTCACTCTTTAATAGCCAAGCTATTTGACTAACAGAGTCCATAACGCCTGACATACTACCAGACATATCAACAAGAATTACACATTCAGCACTAGCTACGTCCTCGTCATTAGGTTTCCAACGTTTAAAAATGTCGGTTTTTCCTAAATGTTCTGTAGACATAAAACGACTTAAATCAACCTTGCCTGACCTCTTTTCTGTCAACCAATCCTGCTCTAAGTCCATTCTTAATTGTCTAAAATAACGCCTTAAACGTATTTTTGTAGCTAATGTACTCTGACTAGGTGTCAATAAACTAGGAGCTACTTCAAGACCTTTAATATAACTGTCCTCTATAGCTGTTTCTATTTTATGACTAATATCTTTTTGAGTAATTTTAACATCACTCTTAAATTGTGGACTCTTTTCCACAATCTCTAAGATTTTTTCTAATTCAACATTAACTTCACTAGCACTTAAATTATCAGTACTCCCCTTACTTGCTTTAGCACCAAGTTTTCCTGCCTGTTTTTCTAAACTCTCAACTTCATCAATTAGTTCCTCAATGAATGGTTTGACCTCTTTTTGGTCTGCAACTTGTGTTTTTCCTTTCCACATATTGCCCATTTCATTTCGGCTATTCCAATGTCCTCCTCGTTTAGCTCCTGCATGGTGGTGTTGTTGGTGGCTACTACCACCGATACACTTAGGTAAGGCTTGACCACTTTTTGCCCTCATTGGCTTGATTACTTCAAGCACAAATCGTTCAATCAAATCATAGCCCTCTTGATACCTTGCAGAAGTATATGTGACCTCAGCCACATATTTCTTAACAATGCTATCCATATTCTTAGTGAATTTAGTACCATATTTTTGAGCGAATAATGACCTCATCATATTTCTCATTTCAATAGGTAGAAAAAATCTACCACTTAAAAGAAAATACGAAGTGTCATTTTCGTTGTCCTCATTATTCAATATGTACTTAATAACTGTATAAGTGAAATAGTCAATCATTTTAGAATAAACATGAATGATAGAGCTTTCTGCCCTCATATCCTCTAGTACATTGTACGCATACCACCAATCATTATCTAAATCGGCTTTTGCCCTCACGAGCTTAGTGATTTTATCACTCATTCGTGGGGTATAGAATATATGAGCTAACTCATGGTAGTTCAAGCCTTTGACCTCAGCTATTTGTGAAAAATCAATTTTAGCATTATTAAAAATACTAGAAAAAGATTTATTCACATAAGCCTTATTCAAATAAACGTGTTCTCCATCAGTCCAAGCAGGTGCGTCAACACCTGCATTGTCCTCTGTCATAAGTACATTGATTTCGTTTTGACCTGATAGAATACGATTTACTTTAGTAAATGTACTCGCAAAGGCATTACCAATCGCTTTCATACGACTGCTTTCTCGTTGTACGTCCTCATGTCGTTCTTGCATTTCAATATCTCCGAAAACTCTATCTTCGTTGTCCTCGTGCATATTGAGAATTTTTTGGACTTCATCTAAACTTAGATTGTCCTCGCCATGACTATTCATCTGTATCAGTTTCCTCATCTGGTTGTTCAACAACAAAGAGTTCAGGAACATCAGTTCCAAATTCACTTGCTATTTGAGGAATTAATACATCAAAGTACTCTTTGATTGCACTTCGTTCATCTATTTCAAATCTGTTAACAAAGTTGCTTATAGCAAACTCTATTCCCAAGTCCTCAACAAACTCACAAAATTCCATTAAAGCGTTTGTACTCACAGGTGTTGTGATAGTTCCATTTTCTCTACTTTCTCTTAACCTATCGGCTAATTCAAGTAAACTTGGTCTACCATCAATCAAAATGTCCTCTGAGTTACCTTCATAATCAAATTCTACCTGTAAGGCAAAACGATTTTTAAAGGCTTCGTTTAATGGTCTTGTGCCCTCATAGTTAGGATTTATACAAGCAACAACTTGAAAATCCTTATGAGCTTTGATGACCTCTCCCCCATTTTCAACTAAGGTTAGTGTTCTACGACTATCTAGTAATGGGTGGAGGGCAGCGGCAATATCTGCTTTCATAAAGTTCACTTCATCAAGCAAAAGAACGCCACCATGTCTAACCAATGAGGTCACGACACCATCTGTCCATTCAAAACCTTTTCCCTCTGTACTCGGCATAAACATACCGAACATTTGGTCTGGGTTAGTCGCACCATTACAAGCAATAGATACAAAGGGTAATTGAATGTTCTCTGCATGTGCCGAAACACAATGAGTTTTTCCAACACCTGTATCCCCAGAAATGAGGACATTGTGTCTGCTTTTGTGTGCGTAATCTAGTAGTTCTAGGTCGTTTTGACCTCCGTCAACAATTCTCTTGACATAATTTTCAAGCGATTTGTTAGGTATTAATGCAGAGATGTTCTCTGCTAGAGTGTTCTTACTCATTTTATTATTCCTTTTCCGAGGACACAGACCTATCGTAGATAACTGAATTTATATTTCATACTATACACTTCGTAGTGTACTCCAATATATTCCTATATTCTTTTACTTTGTTCTTTGGCGATTGTACTCGCACCACAATGGAAACATAAAAATTGTACTAATGTTGTACTTTTTACGTTAGCCATTACGCTTATTTTAGCCATGTGTTCTCCACATAGACATTTTATTCTAGTGTCAACCATCATTAGCAGTCCTCCCACATAGATAGTCCTTTTTCAATTTTATAAGAATAAAAGTCATACATTTTGAGCCATGTCTTGTAGTGTACTCTACAATGAATATTGTTTATTTTTGTAAACAATAAGCCATAATACCACCAATACTTTGATTTAAGTACTCTTACCATATACGCCTAGCGTTGCGTGTTAGGTTGTTAGCATCAAACCAAACTTCTCTTTTGAAGTTGTCATTGACCTCTTGACAGTAGTCAGCAAAATCAAAGTTAAATTTAGATAAAGAGCTTAGAGCAACTTGAAAAGATTTACTATTCTTGTTGTCGTACTCGTTAACTAATTTTTTGGTTGTAGCGTTTAATAATGCACGAATTACTTTTAGTTGTTTTCTAGTGAATGTGACCTCACCATACTGTTCAACTATTTCCTGCATTTCTATATTTGTTAATCTATTCATAATGTATTCTCACTCTCTGGAGTACACTACGAAATGTAACGTATGAATATCCACTAGGCGTACTCTATTAAGTAGCAACTTGGTTATTAAGAAAAGACAACTTCTATATGATTATGGTACTCTTGCACAAACTATTTGGCTACACAGGAGATTACTTGCAATAAGACCTCCTTACACGCCAACGCACAGACAATTTCTAACACATATAGCATTAGTCCTCTACCTAGCTTGGTAGTTTTTACTTCTTGAACTGAAGTATCGCCCTCCAACAGGCTTGGTGCAACACGCTATGCTGAGATGTACTCTGCAAGTCGTATGGTTGTGATAAAATCAACCACCAACACAACAGACTAAGCCCTCTTGACCGAAGGCATAACTTATGTACTCATCTGACAGTAAGGTCGCAAGAGAAGGCGTTTGACCTCTAGTCAGCTTGAATACACAAGCTCTGTGTGTCCTCTTGGGAGATTTTTCACTTAGGCTAAAAGTCAGTTCCATTCCGTCCTCCGACAGCGACTGTAGACTAATTACCACCTATTGTCCTCATAATCCAAGAGAATTTAGATATATAGATATCTAATACAATTATATGTAGGTAATTGTTTTAGGTAGCCTATTTTAAAAGTTTTTTTTTAGTACTCGTCCATAAAACCCCATAAAATAAGGGCTATTTTAAGCCTTATTTCATAGGCTTATAGACCTATGTACTCCCTAAATCATGTATAATTATACATTTTTCATGTATATTATTCATGGAGAAATAAGCCATTTTTGAGCAAAAAACCTATGAGTACGTAGCTTAGACTATATCTTTGTGATTTATTTCACAAGCTATAGCTGACAGTATTTGGGGTTAGGTGCACTCTTTTCAGCTTATACGACCAACAAGAGTTTTTCAAAAATAAATAAAAAATAGTAGGGAATTGAAAAAAGTCGAAGTATGCAAATAAATCAAAAAGAGCTCATAAGATATGTTTTAAGTCACAGGGGTAATACAGAATACCAATCCATGCCGATAGCCACATATTTGAGTGCATTTAAAACATGAGGGGAAAAGTTTACAGAAATCCCCACAAAAAAGAAAAAAAATCAAAAAAATTGGGTTGATGTTATCCAGAACATTAGTATGGACTTAGCACTCATTTATAAGTTATTTTAGAAGTCAAAGCATAAAGTAGCACGGAGAGAAGTCAAATAAAGCACTCATAGGAAAGAGGTAGTATTTATAAGGTTAGTAGCGAGTACTTTTAGTAACTGTATGCAGGGGCAAACAATGAAGTACTCAAAAAAGGCTACCTAAGTATTGGCGAACAAGTCAATAAATAAGGCTCTCTATGGGATAATCAAGATAGCTTGGGTTTGGCGTTGCATACAGTTAAGTTTTTGGGTATGGTAAAGTGAGTACATGAAAGTAAATAATAAATCCATTGAGGTCAGGGAGAAAGATAGACAGGCATTAGAGCTTAGGAAAGCAGGTGCGAGTTATGAGGTCATAGCAAAGCAGTTAGGGTATGCCGATAGTTCTGGAGCATATAAGTCTATACAACGTAGTATGAAATCAATCATAGCCGAGCCAACAGATGAACTCCGTACAGTTGAATATGAACGACTTAACCAGATGTTACTTATCCTTTGGGAGAGAGTGCAACAGGGGGAGCTTGGTGCTATTGATAGAGCGTTGAGCATTATGGATAGAATAAGCAAAATGTATGGACTAGATAGCCCTCGTAAGAGTGAAATTAATCAAACAATAACGCAGGGTGTTATGATTGTTGATGGGACTAAAGATGAGTACTTATCAGCTATACGAGATGAAATTGATGGAGAAATAGTTAAAGACTAGAATGAGAGCATTATGAATATACAGACAGCATTCACTCTGGGACTAATAGCAGGAGAAAATGTAGAGCTAAAAGATTTAATATTTAACCAGACAGAAAAACCTAATCCAATGTTCTCAATTCAACAACCCCCACCCTTGCAGGTAGCGTATAACTCAAATAAGAGCACAAAAGCCTACCTACATCACGAGTTATCACTTGCTAAGTCTGGTAATGAGAGCTTAAAGTTTAATGGACATTGGTCGCTGGAGCTTAGAGATTGATAGAGAGAGCGTACATTCATACACGATAGTTAAAACCCATTTGCAACCCTTTGCAATAAGGAGAGGAGTACTACAATTTTAAATATTTCACCCCACCCCACCAAAAATTACGATTTTTCCACAAATCTGTGGGTCGGTGATTTTTTACATAGAGAAAATTTTTAGAAGTCGATGAATAGAGAGCATGAAAAAAATAGAAAATTGCAAAAATTGCAATAGAAAATATAAAAATATCAAAGGCTATAGATATTGTAAAAATCTTGGCTGTACACAATACAATAAGAAATTTGGGAGAAAACTACAGACAAAAAATGTTGCACAAGAGGAAGAATAGTCTATAATTAATAAAAGATTTGGGGGGTTTCTTCAGTCACTGATAACTGAGATGCTCAATCGTCCATAGGTAACAAGCTAAAGACCGAAAAATCCCCAAAATCTATTTGACAGCTTTTAAAAATTCCTATATCATGTAAGTAACATTTTATATATTCCTATATTGTGTTGTTTACGTGTGTTAGGTCAAGTCTACTTGGATGCAACGAATGTTCACGCAAGTGAATATGCACTAAGTGGACTTTTCCTTTTATATTGTTATATTTAAAGGTATTATGGATTATTTAGTAGGGTTTTTATTTGGTTACTTCATCAAAGAAGTACTAACGCTTATTAAAACATTATCACAACCGAACTTTGAAGTCATAGAATACGACTATGATGAAGATTGGGATTAAACTGCCGAGCTTTGCGAGGCTATCGAGTAAAAATCGTGAAATTTTTTTTTTAAAAACGCCTGCCCCTGCCGTCTATCGATATACACACAAAAGTATTAAACAAGCCCTTAAAAGCACCCCAGAAGGTCTTATTTGGCGTCTAACAGAAGATGATTTACCTTAGTGGCACAATTCCCCATGAAAATTTTGGGAAATTTTTTAAGAGCTTAATCGAACTGCACTCGTTCTAAACAAAAGACCTTCCCAGGATGCTGAGAAAGTTTTCTTCTACATGTAAAACAACGATAATATCTATCGTTTGAGTAATCATCTATCATTGATAGAAGTTGTTCTAAACTAGCAACCGTTCTTTCTACTGCTGCTTGTAGTTCTTTGTCGTTATCTAGCGGATTTCCCATCATAAGCTACTGCATATCCTAACTCAACCATTTTGTCGTTGACATTCATAGTTGGAAGTAGGATGATGCCTAAACACCTTCCGTACTTACCAACTCCTAACGATTTGACCACAACCCTGTTGTTGTTTTCTTGTATCGTGTCAATGAGCCACTTCTTAGCTTCTAACCCTTTTGCTTTTTCAACTAAATCTCTTGTTCTGGATTCTGGAGCATCTATACCTGCTAATCTAACACGAGATTTCTTCCAAGTGTTAAAACCTAAATCCAATAAACAGTCAACGGTATCACCGTCAACTACTCTTTCTACTATTCCTTCGTATTCGTACATATCTGTGGAGTGGGAGGGAGTTGAACCCTCGTTACTTATCTACTGTCCCGCAACACTAAACAAGTCTTACCTTATCCACCCCTAACCTTTAGCTTTTTGCTGGCATATTTTTCTTAACAAATTCTTTTACTACTACAAGAGCGGCAGAAGCACCTGCTATAATTGCCAACTGTAAAGTTGAGGCATTTAAGTCAATGAGTGGAGCTACAGCTACTGCACCAATAAATGCTTCAGCAAATGTAAATCCGACTCTTTCTAAAAGGTCTTTATATTTTTCCAAATTCTCTCCTTCAGTAGAAAGCATACTATGAAAAAAAAAATATAGAAATTGTTTGTATAAAATTTAAGATGTATTAGATTAGAAAAATCACAAGAGCTTGTGGACAATAAAATAAATAGATGATTGGAGCAGAAGATGTCAGCACATCCTGAGATACTTCTTGTTTCTGCTTTGCTTCGTAGAAAAGACTACGCAGTAATAGCTGAACAAGGAATAAGTAGAGAATACTTTATATCTTATCCTGAAGAATATTCATGGATAGAAAAATACTTTATACAGCATAGAACTTTACCTAGTACTAATGCTTTTAAAACTAACTTTCCTGAAGTAGTTTTATATAAAGTAGATGATTTAGAACATTTTTGTTCTGAAGTAAAAGATAACTATGTAAGAACTAAAATAAGTTCTGTAATGAAGAATACTTTTGAAGATATTAAAGAAAAAGAAACAGGAGAAAAGTTATTAGATTCTTTATATCAAGATATTTTATTACTTCAGAAAAAAGTTACTACAGGTTCTAGTACTTTAAATATTTTAGATGATGGAGATTATTTATTAGCAGATATTGAAAGAAGAATAGCAGCTAAAGATAAACGAGGTTTAGCAGGAATACCTACAGGTTTTCCCAGCTTAGATAATTTAACTGGTGGAGCATCAGGTGGAGATTTCTGGGTAGTAGGTGCTAGGTTAGGTCAAGGTAAGACATGGACTTTAATCCGTATGGCTTGTTCAGCATTACAAGCAGGAGAAAAAGTTCTTTTTGTATCTTTAGAACAACCTTCAAAACAAATTGGGTTTAGGGTACAGAGTTTTCTTTCTTCAGAATATGGAAAAGAAACTTTTAAATCTTTAGACTTGATGAAAGGTGAAAACTTTGATATCAGAGCATATAAAAAATTCTTACAAGACATACCTAAAAAAATAAAAGGTAGTTTTACTGTTGTTGATGGTAGTCGTGGTGCTGTATCTCCAGCAGTCGTGGCTAGTAGAATACAAGAACACAAACCTACTGTTGTTTATATAGATTATTTAACATTACTAAAGTCTGGGGGAGATGATTGGCGAGCAGTTGCTTCGTTAAGTGCTGATATCAAGGCAATCGCTCAGAGATATGACATACCCATCATATCCGCTGCACAAATGAATAGAGAGGGTGGTGGTAATGAACCACCATCAGTTATTCACTTATCTCAATCTGATGCCATAGGTATGGATGCAGATTGTGTAGTTACGCTAGTACAGAAATCTCCCCACGTTGTTAAATTCAAGTTAGCTAAGTTCCGACACGGACAAGATAATAAAAACTGGTTTTGTAAATTTACACCAGGGAATGGTTCGTTTGAAGAAATATCAGGGGATATTGCACAAGACTTGATATTAGCTGACCAAGACGATTTAGATTACGACTGATGCAAGAATATCAATGGGTTGTTTTTAAAGCAAAGCAACTTAAAGATGACCCAGATTTCTTACTCAAAAAATTGTATGAAAAAAAGTTTAACCAAATCATTGACAATTCAAATGGTGAAATTACTATAGAAGATAGGTAGGGCTCAAAGCGAGATAAAGTAAGAGAGTAACTAATCCCCCTACCGAAGAAGAAAGGAAAAATATGATTGAAGGTACACAAAGACCAAAGGCTAGAAAATCTAAAACTTATGGTGAAAATAGAATTTGTGAATCTGAAAAGTGTGAGCAAATGCTAAGTAAGTATAATAATCAAAAATTTTGTTATATTCACCACAAGACGAAATATCCTCGTGTTCGTGGAAGAATATTATTAAATAATGAATGAAGAGCAAGTGGAGTTTGTTCTAATAGAAAGGAAAGGGAGCAAAATGCCAAAAAAAACAGGTGTTAGATATTATCTAAGCTACGGCAGAACTATACCTTTAGGAAATAAACAAGCATATAAGCCATCAGATTTAAAAGTTGGAATGGTTATAGAAGGAAATTTCAAGCAAGGCGTTATTATTGAAAAAATAGATAATATCGTAGATAACAAAGGTGAAACTCATTGGAAAATAAAAGTTACTGGTGAACATGCTGGTGGGGAACATTTTGAATATAGCGAATATCAAACAGTAATAGCAGATAGGTATGCTGTTGATTTGATTAACCGTGGTCAATAAGTATCGTGCCGATATAGTTTCAAAACATTTAGATGTTGTAACAGAATCGGAAGAAGAATACTATTGTAGGTGTCCTTTTCACTCAGACAGTAATCCTAGCTTTGCTGTAAACAAAGAAAACGGATTATGGATTTGTCATGGGTGTCAAGAAAAGGGTAATTGGAATGGATTACTTAGAAGATTAGGAATAAAGAAAAATTATCCATATCTACAAGAAATACCAATAGATGCAATAGATAATATTATTCGTGAACTAGATGAATACGTTTCAGACCCAATAAAAGATAAAGAAACTTCATATCATGATGAAAAATGGCTAGAACAATATAAATATCCACATGATTATTGGTCTGAAAGAGGATTAACTGATAAAACTATTGAAAAGTTTTCTTTAGGCTATGACCCATTAAGTAATTCAGTAACTATACCTTTACGAACTTTTCATGGGAAAGTTATTGGTGTGATTAAGAGAAGATTAGACCCAGATGCAAATATTAGATATTTATATCCAAAAGGCTTTCAAAAAGCTGGATATTTATTTGGACAGCATGAGTATCAAAAGTCACAACTTATAAACGAGAACATGAAAAAGTTAAATTATGATGGTGGATTAGCTTTAGTCGAAGGTGCTTTAGATGCAATGGCTTTTTGGGAAGTTGGTATACCTGCTTTAGCTATTTTAGGCTCACATTTTAGCGATTTTCAAAAAACCCTCTTAAATCGTCTAAACCCTGCCTATATTGCTCTATGTTTTGACAATGATAAGGCTGGTAAATTAGCAAGTGCTAGTGTATGTGATAAGATAGACTTACCTATCATGGTTGGTAGGTATAAACCTGATTGGGGTAATGACCCATCAGATTTAAGTAAAGACGAAAGAATAGAATTGTTTAGCAAAGCAGAAATGTGGTTTCCTGAAAATGAGTGAAAAAGATTTTGACGACATATCAAAAGCACTAGGAAGTGCTTCACCTAATATCAACGAAAGTGTAGGTATGTCAGAGTTTGGTATGTCTGGTCTAAACAGACAAGCTGGATATGTAATGGAAGAGTTCCTGTACGACCTTCAAGGTCGAAAGGGAATGAAGACATATCGTGAAATGGCAGATAATGATGCAATTATCGGTGCTATTTTATTTGCAGTAGACCAAATTATCAGAAGTACTAAATGGGATGTAGAACCATATTCAGCTAAAAGAAAAGACGTTCAAGATGCTCAATTCGTTCAAGAGTGTATGGACGACATGTCTAACACTTGGTTAGAGTTTGTTTCAGAAATTATGTCAATGTTAGTTTATGGATTTAGTGTTCACGAAATTGTTTACAAAAGGCGTGGCGGATTAGAAAACAAAGATGCAAAACAGCGTTCTAAGTTTAATGATGGAAAAATAGGTTGGAGAAAAATGCCTATGCGTGCCCAAGATACTATTGACCATTGGATTTTTGACCCACAAGGTGGAATTAAAGGATTTATGCAGTTAGCACCACCATCCTACAAACAAGTTGTTATACCAATGGAAAAATGCTTATTGTTTAGAACACAAACACATAAAAATAATCCAGAAGGTCGTTCTATATTAAGAAACGGATATCGCTCTTGGTATTTTAAGAAAAGAATAGAAGAAATCGAAGGTGTTGGTATAGAAAGAGATTTAGCTGGTATTCCAATAGCTTATGTAGACCCTGCAATTATGTCTGCTGGAGCTACAAGTGACCAACAAGCTATGTTAGAAGCTATTAAAAAATTAATTGTCAATGTTCGTAGAGATACACAAGAAGGTATCATATTTCCACGAGTTTATGATTCTTCAGGAAAACCATTATATGAATTTGAGTTGTTAAACTCTGGTGGAAGTAGACAGTTTGATACTACAGGTATTATAACTAGATATGAACAACGAATAGCTATGACAGTACTAGCCGACTTTATTTTATTAGGTCATGGTGGAACTGGCTCTTATTCTTTAGCTGGTAATAAAACTAGACTATTTGCTGTAGCTTTAGAAAGTTACTTAGATAATATTACAAATGTTTTTAACGACTATGCAATACCAAAATTATTTGAAATCAATGGTATGGATACTTCAAGGTTACCAAAACTAAGACATAGCGACTTAGAAACACCTTCTCTACAAGAATTGGCTCAATACGTATCAACTCTTGCTGGGTCTGGTATGCAAATATTCCCTGACCAAAAACTTGAAGAATATTTACGTCAGATTGCTACTTTGCCTAAGCAAGACCAAGAAGATTATTTGCAACCACAAGACCCAAATAATTCAACTGGTATTGCTGATATTGATTACCAAAAAATTGTTCAGTTAGCACAACAACAAGAAACAGTAAATCAAGTAAAGGAACAGGCTAAGGATGCAGTTAGACAGCAATTCAATCCAAAAGGCGATAAACCCCAAGGAGAATAGAAAAGAAGTCATACAAGACTTTGAAGAATACGAAGAAATCTATAATAGAACTATTCGTGAAGCTGAAAGACTTTACAAGTCTGAAATATCTAAATTATCTAAAAATATTAATGAAGTAAGCGTTTTTGCAGAAGAAGTAGAAGCATTTGATAGTACTTTTATGATAGCTTTAAGCTCTCTAGTTTTTACACAAGCTGCCTCCCTGGCTTACAGTAAATTAGCACGAGCATTACCTGAAAATCCTGAATTGATTAATGGTTTAGCTGCTAATTTTGCCGAAAGGAGAGGTGCTGTTTTAGTTGAAGGTATAACAAAACAAACACAGTTAGCCATAAGAGAAACAGTTGGAAATGGTCTTAGAACAGGAGCAAGTATTCCAGACATAGCTCAAAGGATTAAGGGAAACATTGGATTAGATACTAGGGGAGCTAGAGCTGTAGAAAATTTAAGAAATAGTTTAGGCACTAAAGGTTTATCTCAGACAAAGATAAATAAACAAGTAGGGCAGTATTCAGAAAAATTATTAGCACAAAGAGCAGCTTTAATAGCTAACACAGAAACGCAAACTGCTATTGAAAGTGCAAAGTTAGATGTTTGGAAATCTACAGGTGTTCCTGTTCAAGTTCAATGGATAACTGATTCTCAACCTTGTGGTAAGTGTTCACCATCTGCTGGTGATGTTGTTTTAGCTGGACAGCCTTTTCAAACTACTATGGGTGCTTATACTTCTCCACCTATACACCCAAATTGCAGATGCCAATTACATGAGCTAAAATCTACACCATGAACGAAGTAATAAAATTTGACCAAGAACAAAAGTTAGTATTTGGTTGGGCAAACATTATCAAAGATGAAGATGGTGATGTCTACGTTGATTCACAAGGAGATTTTATTGACGACATTGGTCAATTAGAAAAATCAGCTTATGATTACGTTCTTCACTCTCGTAATGGTGCAGAAATGCACGTTAATCAAAATGTAGCAAGAGTAGTTGAATCTTTTGTTGTTACACCAGATAAACTTGAAGCATTAGGATTAGTTTCTAAATCTGATTCTATACCAGCAGGTTGGTGGATAGGATTTAAAGTAGATGATGACTCTGTATGGGAAAAAGTTAAAGACGGTTCTTATACAGGATTTTCAGTTCATGGAAAAGGTCAAAGAGAATTAGTTGAAATGGATATGCTAGAAGTAGGAAAAGGTATGTCTGAAAAAGATGAAAAGAAATTAAAAAGACATTCTAAACATCACACACCAAATCATATTAAAGATATGAGAAAAAGAATACTAACTGGCAAAACTTTTAATCAAGCTCACATGGAATCACAAAAAGCTGTGGGTAAAGGTGCAGGAAAAGATAAAATTGGTATGGTTATGCGTGAATTTTATGCTAAAAAATTAAAAAACGCACAAGGAAAACTTGTAACTGATAGGGGTCAAGCTATGGCTATCGCTATCGCACAATCAAAAAAAAAAGTCAGTAAAAGATTAAAAAATCCTAAAGGTGGATTGACTGCTGCTGGTCGTGCACATTTCAAAAGAACTGAAGGAGCTAACTTAAAACCTGGTGTCAAAGGTGCTGCTAATACACCAGAGAAAATGAGAAGAAAAGGTTCTTTCTTAACAAGATTTTATACAAACCCTAGTGGTGCTATGACAAAACCTAATGGCGAACCAACAAGACTTGCTTTAGCTGCAAATGCTTGGGGCGAACCTGTTCCTAAAAATCGTTCAGACGCTGCAAAATTAGCTGCTAAAGGTAGAAGGATGTTAGAGCGTTATAAAAATGTTAAAAAAGATTTAACTCCAGGAGATGTTCATGTAGATAGTACAGACTGGAATTATAAGAAGAAAAAAAAGAAGAAAAAATTAGTTGTAGGTGTTTACAAAGCTAAACCAGTTCCAAGTAAACCAAAATTATGGGCTTCTTCTATTGCTGAAGCAAAATCTAAGTTTGATGTTTATCCAAGTGCATACGCAAACGCATGGGCTGCAAAAAGATACAAGTCAAAGGGCGGTACTTGGAAAATGAGCAAGAAATAATATATTCCTAAAGTAGCTTAAAGTGCATTTTATGTGCTATCATGTCCTTAATATATTTAAGGAGGAAATATGGACGAAAATGAACTTAAATCTCTTATAGATAGTACTTTCAGCAATACTGGACAAAAATCTCGTATACATGAGATGGATGACAATGGTAAACAGTATGTTCACGCTTTAGCAAAGCATTGTGCTGAATCTAAGACAAGATTTCCGTACAGTTCAGCTTTTAAAATCTGTAAAGAAAAATTTAACTTTAAAGGTTCACTAGATGCCTTTAGAAGAGCAGTAATAAAAGTTGAAGCTAACGAACTAACTTTATAACAGGAGCGTACATGACACTTAGTGAAAAAGAAATTGCACAATTAATTGCTGAATCTGAATCTGACAAGATTAAAGATATGCAAAAGACAATCAACAGGCTGCATAAACAAAATGACAAACTTAAAAATAATCAAGATGAATTATCTGAAGCTATTTATAGTGCTGTTAAAGATGCAATAGCAGATGTTGATATACCAAAAGTAAAACCACCAAAATTAACATTTGCTAAAAGTAAAAATGAAGAAGTGGCTGTAATAACTCTAGCCGACTGGCAAATGGGCAAAAAAACACCGACTTACAACTCTGCAATATGTCAGGAAAGAATTGAACAGTATGCTAAAAAAGTTCAAGAAATAACTGCTATACATAGAAAATCCCATGTTATTAAAAAAGCACATATTTGGATATTAGGGGATATTGTAGAAGGTGTTGATATATTCCCAGGTCAGGCATGGGTTATTGACTCTGGATTGTACAGACAGATTATGAAAAACGGATTAGAAACATTAACTAATTTTATTAGAGAGATGTTAGCTACTTTTGATGAAGTTAAAGTAACTTCGGTAATTGGTAATCACGGAAGAATTGGAAGATATGGAACTTTTCATCCTGAAGATAACGCTGACAGAATACTTTATGAAACAACCAAACTAATGTTCAGAGATGAAAAAAGATTAGAGTGGATAAATCCTGAAGAATTTGAAGGAGATAGAGGTTGGTATGCTGTTGATAAAATTGGTAAATATTCCTGCTTATTAATTCATGGTGACCAATTCCGTGGTCAGTTAGGTATTCCATGGTACGGTGTCAAAAAGAAAGTTGTAGCTTGGAAAGCATTAGGTTCACAACCTGATATGCCTTTTCCAGATTTTAAAGATGTAGCTTTTGGTCATTGGCATCAACAATTAACTTGGACAGACGCAGGTATAACTATGAGATGTTCACCTTCACCTGAATCTAATAACTATTATGCTGCTGAAATGTTAGGTGCTTTAGGATTACCTGCTCAAAGAATGATGTTTGTTAACCCTACAAAAGGCATTGTTACAGCAGATTATGAAAATATTTGGTTAGATTGAAACTGAGTGCTTTTATCGCTTAGAGCCAAAAACAAGTTTTCGTAAATTTCCGGTTTTTTTTATTTATTTTATACATGTAATGTATAATTTTCCCATAGTTTATTTTGTGGTATAAATATCTTTATGGATATGAATATCGACTGGGCTATTTATCGTAGTATATTTAAACGAATTGTTGCTGTGTTTATTGCACAAGCATTATCGATACTAGGTGCTGGTTCTTTAGTAGGAATAGACGTTTATCAATCTGCTTTATTAGCAGGGATTATGGGTGTTGCTCATGTTGTTGAACGACTAGCTAGAAAATATATTGATGATGGAAAGCTAACTTGGGAAGAAGTAAATGAAGTATTTAATTCAGTACCCAACAAAGGATAACAATGGCAAACTCACATAATGGAAATGGCTTTACACAGAAAGAAATGCTAATAATGATTTTAGACGGACAAGATAAAATAAACGATAGAATAGACGAACTACACGAGAAAGTTAATTCAAAAATTTCCAGAGCCGAATTGAGTGGTTGGGTTGTAGCAGTAGCTTCACTAGCTGTTTTAGTTCAAGCCTTAATGTAAGGATATGCTATCAAAAATAAATACCTTCCTTAGACTATTAGTAGTAGGCTTACTTATTTATCCTATGCCTGTATTGGCAGACCATGTTCCAACACAACCTGCTTATGGTCAAAACCTCACAACAGATAATAACGCAGGAACTATAACTATTGGTATATTAAGTTCTGATGGATTTGAAGATAGCCCACCTGAAAATTACACAATATTTTTTAGTGGTTCTAGTGGTATAACTGAAACAAATAGCTTCTGTGTTACTACATCTTTTGGTCATCAAACAAATACTTGGCAATACTATACATTTAGTAATGATGATTTAAAGTATTACTTTGCAGATTTATCAGGAGAAAACTTTTATTTTGCAATTAGAAGTAATAATGAAACAGATAATAGTGTTTCTACTTTAACTACTGAAAGTGTTTATAACATTTATGCAGGTGTATCATTTGAATTTAACCAAACAGATTGGTCAGCACCTACAGGAACAGATGCTTGTAATCCTTATGTAGTTACTAC
>Ga0209631_10000409_pt1 | contig 57752 bp, 46 predicted proteins | sample COG_08_FD_184752 | JGI IMG/M metagenome (GOLD analysis project Ga0209631, IMG submission 184752) | Pelagic Microbial community sample from North Sea - COGITO 998_met_08 (SPAdes) (version 2) | ecosystem: Environmental > Aquatic > Marine > Neritic zone/Coastal water | place: Helgoland, sampling... | reverse complement strand
CCACATGAAGAGAAAAAAGTGGTCAAAGGCCGGAAGAGAACACATCGAGAAAATAGACCTCACTCCAGAAACACAAGCCAAAAAAGTGTATGATTTACTAACCCGTGTCTCTCAATAAAACGATCTTTCGGGTCTCCAACCTCGTCAAATTCATTACGAGTTTTAGATCTCCATGGCATCGATGGATCTTGCCCTGGTAGTTTCAAAAAATGTCAAGTCAAGAATTTGGACTCCGGAAGGTTGAGACTCACAAGAGCTTTCAGTAGGCCTTGTATGACTGTACTGTCCCAAAAACCGTCTTTCGGATGGGTGTTAGAGGAGACCCATGCATCCAGTTAGAACTCTAGCGATCAATATGGTCCACTGCGAACCCATGAATACAGATTACCCATATACAAGGGTGCCCAGCATGACTTCAACCACTTCAATTTGATGAAATAATCTCTTTGTACAATTCGCCACTGGACCTCAATGTACGTTCTTGTGTCTCAAAATCAACATGATACAAACCAAACCTCATCGAGTAACCCTCGGCCCATTCAAAATTATCCATGAGCGACCAATGATGGTAGGAGCGTACGTCATAGCCGTCCTTGATCGCCTCGGAGAGAACCCATAGGTGCCGTTTCAGGTGCTCAGGTCGCAGCGTATCCGCAGCATCTGCCACGCCGTTTTCGGTGATTTCAATCGGCACACCCAAGGGTGCGAGAAACTCAATGGCTCGGCGAAAACCTTCCGCATACATTGGATAACCAAATTCGGTGGCCACTTCTTGGTCTCGTTTGGGAAATTCCAATCGCCGAAGTGCACCAATAGACAATCCAGTGAGCACGTGAGTGTAATAGTTGAGGCCAACGAAATCAAGCGAGTCCTTCGCTTCTGGAATGGCTGTAAACAGCATCCGTCCGTTGGTAATACCGTTGCGCCATGCGCCGTTCCACAACCATTCAAGCAGCCTGGACAACGGCCAATCAATTGGGCTCCAGCGATTGCGGGGGTCGAACAAAGTGACGTTCTTGGCAATGCCAATTTGAGCGTCTGGACGCTTTGCCTTGAGCGAACGGTACACCCTTGCATGAGCGAGCATCACATGTCGCATCACACGGAGGGTGAGGCGGAGGGAGCGACGCCCGGGTGGGAAAAAACCGAGGCTGTAACCCATGGAGGAGAATACCGTTGGTTCGTTAATGGTAACCCAAATGTCAACTCGGTCAGAAAGCGTATCGAAGACACGCTCGCAATAGTGGACAAAAGCAGCTATGTTGTCTTTGTCGGCAAATCCTCCTTTTGCTTCCCACCATTGAGGATGAGAAAAATGATGCAGGGTAATGACTGGACGAATCTTACGGGCGATGAGGTCGTCTACCATCGCTGAATAGGTCTGAAGGGCTTCCTCCTTCCAAACACCCTGCTCTGGCTCCAATCGACTCCATTCAATGGAACATCGATACGAAGAGACGCCCAGTTCACTAAGGAGGTTGTAGTCTTCCTCCCACCGATTCCAGTGGTCGCATGCAAACCCACTTTGCTCAAGGCCTTTGACCACCTCATGGGTGGACCAATTATTGCTCAGCGACCCCTCAACTTGATGTGCGGCAGTGGCTGTACCCCAATGAAAGTCCTGCGGAAAGGAGATTTCATCAGTATTGATTTGGCTCCAGTCGTAATGAGGTTCTGGATAACGGCGGCGGCGATAACTGATCAAGGTGATTTTAAAGATCACAAAAGCAATGAATGCTGACAGAAGGATGGTAACCCACATGAAGACTCACCCGTTTGTTGACATCCGTAGATTCATCTTCATCAAGGCAGGCTCATTGGTATACGATGGAAAGGGCTCCATAACTCATCGAAGGGTTGTACGTAGTTTGATTGACTCTGCAAGACATGGTGCATGTTACGAAACATCCACTATTATCCTTTGTTCCCTCACATACTGTGAGAACGAACCCTGTATTTCAAGCAGCAATGAAGCAGGCAATGACGAACCGCTTGCACCCGTTGAAGGGTGACTGAGGAAGAAAAGTTCACTCGGTTTTTCGAACGCTGACGGCGTTGGGGCCCTTGGGACCTTCACCGACTTCGAATTCAACCGTGTCACCTTCGGTGATTTCACCGGTGACTTCGGACTTGTGAACGAAGAGGTCTTTTCCATCTTCTTGTTCGATAAAGCCGAAGCCCTTGATGCGGTTGAACCATTTTACTGTACCTGTTGGCATGGGTTGCGTGTCAAAAACTATCCTACTTGAAGTAACCCTATGATTTACCAGTAATCCCTTCGTTCAAAGCCAAAACATGGCGCTCCAACGGCCACGTTCTAAGGCGTTGGAAAAGGAGTCACAGGGTCTCCTAAGGCCCACGGCTTGTGCTTTACCATACAGCGTTTGAAGGCCTCGCTCTCCAAATGTTGAATGAGCCATTGATGAACTGCTGTCCAGGGTTGGTCGTCAAACCAGTTCCTGTCGTGGTTGGCAAATTGACGCACGAAGGGGAATAAGGCATCATTGAGGCAAGAGGAAAAGGCAGGTGTCTCCATCAAACGGTCGTTCAGGTCTCCAAGATAATTTGAGGCTGCGTCTCGATGCTCAACCTCGTCAACATCCTCGTACCGGTTGGGATACTTGTAACGGTCCAGGTGAAATTTGAATTCCTCATCGTTGCGCTCAACCCAATGTGCTTCCTCGTCGCTGAGCGACCAAGCAGACACATGTTGCATGATCTCAAGGCTCTCCTCAATGACGCTACCATCGGGTAACAACAACACAGGCACGGTTCCTTTGGGTGATACTTCCATCATGTGTTCAGGCCGATCCCGCAACACAACTTCTCTCAATTCCACGTGATAGTTTTTGCGAACCATGGACATGCGCGCCCTCATCGCATAGGGGCAACGGCGAAAGGTGTACAGAATGGGAAGCGACATGCTGGCCTCATCACTCTGGTGGAATGGGTGGGGCATAACCGCCGTCAACGGCTTCTTGAACGGTGGTCATGTCTGAGTCGACCATCATCTGCACGAGTTCCTCAAAGGAGGTCTTCGGCACCCAACCAAGTTCTTTCTCTGCCAGTGCGGGGTCGCCGATGAGCAAATCAACCTCTGCAGGACGGAAGAATTTGGGATTGGTGCGAACACGGACGTTTCCTTCTTGATCCATAGCGATGGTATCAACGCCCTCGCCCGACCATGTCAAGGTCATGCCGACGTGAGAAAAGGCAAGTGAAATCATGTCACGTACGCTGTGTGTACGGCCGGTGGCGACGACGAAATCACCGGGCTTATCCTGTTGTAGCATGCGCCATTGCATCTCGACATAGTCGCCTGCAAAGCCCCAATCTCGCTTGGCATCAACGTTGCCAATCCAAAGGCATTCGTCAAAGCCATGAGCAATACGGGCAGCGGTCATCGTTACCTTTCGGGTCACGAATTCAAGACCGCGTCGTGGGCTTTCGTGGTTGAAGAGAATACCCGTGCATGCGAACATGTCATAGGACTCACGGTAATTACGAGTGATTTCGAAAGCGAAGACCTTTGCACACCCGTAGGGAGAGCGAGGGTGGAAAGGTGTTGATTCTGTTTGAGGGACATCGCGGACCTTACCGTATTGCTCTGATGAGCCGGCTTGGTAGAAACGGCATGCTGGTGCGTGCTTTCGGATGGCTTCAAGGCAGCGAAGAGCCCCGAGACCCGTAATGTCTGCGGTCATCATTGGCGAGCGCCATGATTCGGGAACAAAGGACATAGCGCCCAAATTGTAGAATTCGTCTGGTTGGGTTTGTGCAACAGCATTGTCGATGGAGTTTTGGTCAGCAAGGTCGCCGTTGAGGAGATGGAAGTGTTCGTTGGTCATCAGGTGGTTGATGAGGCTTCGTCCAGATGTGGGTTGGGATACACGGCGAACCAAACCGTAGACGGTGTAGCCTTTCTCGAGGAGGAGTTCAGCGAGGTAGGAACCGTCTTGACCGGTGACACCGGTGACCATGGCTATCTTGCCGCTCATGGTGGTGCGTAGATGCCCCCCTTTTTCAAACGGTCGCGCGGATGAGGTAGTCAAAACAAGGCGAATCTTATCATTCAGAGGCGGATTTGAAAACAAGTGGTTGGCCTTTGGGTGAACTTCACACTCCACATTCAAATCAAAGGGATTGAAGGTTTACTGAGTGGCCATTGAATTCTTTAAGACACCTTAGCGGATAAACCTTGTATGACTTTGAATGAACCCAGTAAAAAACTGCTTCTCGTCGGTGCGGGCGGCATCGGTACGAACCTCGTTGAACTCCTTGTGGCTGCACTCCGACGCGTCAATCTTAGCGGCTCCATCACACTGATGGACGCCGACATCGTCGAAGCTGGTAACCTTGGACATCAGCGTTACACGCAGGACGACATCGGACAAGCAAAGGTGAAATGTCTGGCCAAGCGATTGGACGATGAGCACAGCTCACTGCGCGTGTTGGGGGATGCCGTGAACATGAGGAGTGCTGACCAACTCGAAGGTTACGACATGGTCGTTGTTTGCGTGGATCGCCCCGAACCTCGCCGTTTGGTTCACGCCCTCGAACAGCCGTGGCTCGATTTGAGGTGCAGCGGAGACGGTTGGGTGGTTCTTTCCTCCCAATCTCCTTCAGCACTGCTCGAACGTATGACGCCCGACCACGAACCGAAAAGCTGTCAAGTCGACGGAGCACTTGACGCTGGCAACCTTGAATTTGGATTTGCCGTAGCCGCTGCTTTTGGTGCCCAGTGGGCTCTCCAGCAATGGAGGGGACATGCTGTGCCAGCTCAGTCCATGGGCAGTCTGACCTACGGAGCACTTCGTTTCCCGGAGGTGAATGCATGATTGGACTTCCAGATGCAACGGACCTCGATGTCACCGACGAAGAATGGGAATTGGCGTGCACCGCAGCAACTGGACGCATGGTTGACGACCCCGTTCTACTTGATGTTCAAAGAAAACTTTCACAAGCAGACCGATGGGATGGCGTGTACGTGCTTTCGGTTATGGCTGGATTGGAGACTTCAGTGCTGATCGACGCCGATGACCAAATCTTCCTTGATTGGGGTACAGCTGGACAAGTTACTCTCCAACCCCCAGTTGGTGCTCGTATTCCTTTCAAACTCTGGGTTCACACTCACCCGCGCTTTGCTGCCTACTGGAGCGGAACCGACACGGGAAGTTTGTCCCTCGGCGCCGCCATCTTGGAGAAAGCCATGGTGCTCGGCCAGCCAGGACCCAAGCACAGTACCAACCAATCCCTTGTTGACATTGAGCAAGCAGAATATCTGGCAGATGAAGGGCCTTTGTCTCAGTGGACCGATGAGGCCCCTGTTCCGTGGAGTCAATGGTATGTTGACAACAACATCACCTTGGAGGTGGAAGCATGACGGTACGCCAGCCTGCAGACGACGATGAATTTCGAAAGGCCATGCTCGCCATCTATACCGGACGAAGCAAATCCATTGCGGAAGTGATCGAAGAAATCACTGGAGAAGTACCAAGCGAAGAAAAGGTGGAAGCTGTTCGTAATCGACTGTACATGGCTCAAGAAGACGGGGAACAATTGGACATTGCTGAAGTCATCAAGTCCCTCGACGAGATGGCTGATGAATGGGCTTAATCACTCATTGGTATAGGTCGGACGACGGTTCTCAATCAAGGCTGAGAGGCCTTCAAGGGCGTCTTTGGTCGAGAAAATTGCATTCAATCCGTCCAGTTCCAGTTGCAAACCATCCGGCAATGAAGTCGTAGCGGTAGCATCGATGAGATCACTGGCCATCTTCAATCCAATCGGAGCGGTGAACGAGAGACTCTTGATTTGACGAGCGACCCTTTTCTCTTCTGCATCAAAGCCTTCTGGGCAATCACCCTGCATTAGCGACATCATGTTGGCGTCGCTGAAGAAGGAGGTAGCAAATTTCGCGACGGACGATTCAGGATTTGCGGGTTGACCCGGATATTTACGTTCAGGTTTCCCATGATTGGCAATGGTTTGGATGCATGTTTCAACACCTGAGACATCAACGAGGTGGGTCACAAAGCCAAGGTCATGAGCGGTGGATGCATTCATGAAATTCCCTGCAAGAACCGCCCATCGGGCAGCGGGGATACCGCAAATACGAGCGGGGCGTTGAGAGCCGCCCAACCCCGGGTAAATGCCGATGGATGTTTCAGGAAAGCGGAACTGAGTTCTGCGTGTTCCGATTCGGTAATCACACGACAGAGCCAATTCCAGCCCACCACCGAGAGCAAGACCCGTGGTCAGAGCAATCGTCGTTTTTGAGGAGGTTTCCAACATGTTGAGAAGTTCGTGCCCCTCTGCGGTAAAATCGTAGATGTCAGGTATTGCATCGGCTCGGATTTTATCGACGAAGAATTTCACATCTGCTCCAGCGACGAATGCCTTGCCGGCACCATCCAGCACGATGGTGTGAACATCTGGGTGAGCATTGGCAGCCGCAACGGCTTGAGTAAGCTGTTGAACGACCGTGACATTGAGGGCGTTCATGGCTTCAGGACGGTTGATGGTCAAGGTTGCAACGCCGTTCGAGACGTCGCTATCCACATAGGAGAAGTCCCATGGTTTGTTACCCTGTTCGGTGAAGAGCGCAGGAACGACCCATCCCTCTCCAGCAGTTTTACCGTAGGCTTGAGCCATGGCGCACGAGCGTTCAACCCCCAAGCGATTCATCAATTCAAATGGACCCTGCGCCCAACGCAAACCAACCTTGGCGCCTCGGTCAACATCTTCCATGCTGCAGATTCCCTCGTCCACAATTTGTGCAGCAACGCCAAAGACAACGCCCAAAAGACGTTCGCTGACTGCGTCGTATTGTTCGTCTGTGTATTCCGTTTCTTCTTCGATCGCCCATTGCTCGTTCGCAGCAACCAACTCGCGTAAATTTTGAGCGCCATCATAGCGAGGCGTCTTCAATTGTTCAGCGAGGTAATCGGTTGAATGCAAGGCAATTGGAGGCCCGGTGAGGTTCATCAAACCGAAAGGACCCAGGCCGATTCGGAAGGCCTTACAGGCGATGGCGTCAATCTGAGCAGCGTTCGCAACACCCTCTTCCAGCAAGAGGCAGGCTTCGTTGAGCCAAGGGACAAAGAAGCGGTTCACGACAAAACCAGGCCGGTCGGCACATACGATGACGACCTTTCCAAGCATCTTGCAATACTGTACGACTTTGTCCACGGTATCTTGACTGGATGACGACGCTGGAATGACCTCAACGAGACGGTTCTTGGCGGGGTGATAAAAGAAATGCAGTCCGACAAAACGGTCGGGGCGTCCGGTTGCCTCAGCAAGCGCATTGACCGAGAGTGAAGAGGTATTGGAGGCGAGAATGGTATCGGGTCCACATACTTCATCCAGCGTCGTAAAGACGGCCGTTTTCACATCAAAGTCTTCGAAAACTGCCTCGATAACCAAATCGGTATCGGCGGCCGTGGTTTCAACACCAACCACGCCCTTGATTCGTCCTTGAATGTCATCGACTTGAGCAGGAGAGAAAATACGACGCTCTACTGCTTCCTTCAAGAAATTGGAAATGATGGACTGGCCGCGTTCAACCCATTGTGATTCACGGTCAACCATTTGAACATCAAATTCTTCTTGTGCGCTTTTTTGAGCGATTCCTGAACCCATGTTCCCCGCACCGACGACCGCTACGCGCTGAATTGGTTGTGACATGAACCGTGCGAGATAAAACTCGCTCATGAAGCATACGGATGGTCAGGATGAGCAAAACGAATTCCAAGCCTCGTCCATTGCTTCATGAAATCGTTGCGGAGAAAGGAACTGAATGTGAGCCATCAGAGCAGGGTCCGCTGTACGAGGATGGCCGTTGCGTTCAAACCAGACCTTGTGCGTTGCTTCAATCGCAGCCAACCAAGCCTGTTCATCTTCTGCTGGCAAACCTTGTCCCTCGATGAGCAACTCTTCGTGAGCGGGACGCAGTGAAGCCAACACGGGCTGACCTGCGGCCATAGATTCCACTGGAGGGTAACCAAAGCCTTCCGCTGCGGAAGGAAAGAGCAAGGCCTCCGTATGCCACCTGTAGAGGTTGAGCGTTGCGTCATCAATCCCACTACCAACATGCGACCATTGGACATTGTTCTGCTGGGCGTAGGCGGCCGCAGATTGGCCGGAATAGGGGCAGTTGTCTCCACCAATATGATGGATGTGTATGGAGGATTTGAGCCCGTCATCAAGGCGTGAAAGTACGTTGATAAGATAGGCCAAACGCTTACGTGGGTCATGACTGCCAACGACGAGAAAGTGACATTGCTCCTTACCAAGTTGTGCTGGTCTGGCAGGCAAGACCTCGGGGGGAGCATAACGCGTTGCGTCCAAGCCGTAGGGGATGCGGAACAATGGTTTCGATGGGAAGTGCTCACGGCACATCGCTTCGATGGCTTTGGTACTGCAAATGAGACCATCAGCACGATGCAGTCCTTTCATCAGGCGCTTGAGGTCACGCTTTCGGATGGTGGATGGGTTCTGTTCACCGACTTCGATTTTCTGGCCCGAGAGCTCTAGTAATTGTGGGAACATATGGAAAAAGTCGTGCACGTACACCACGACAGGAACCGGACAACGGCGTGGAACCAAGTGTGCTTGTTCTTGGTCGCTCACATGGACGAGATGAAGCCGTCCATCTCGGTGGAGGGACTTGATCCGTTGTCGGACGGTGCGAGGGTGGGTGAACCAGCGTTTCAGCAAACGCTGGAAGCCGGATGGTTGTGTTCCCAAGTCGTATTCACTTACTTCAGCGAGAGACCAGGACAACATCGACCCTGATTCAAGCGAAGCCCGAAGGTCATGGAAGGCTCCACCCAAACCCGAATGAGGCGAGAGAACACCACCGCGAACAAGCAACAATTGCTGTTGCTTTTCTGCAGGCTCACCCCGACCCATGATGAATGGAGAAGGTTCGCCCTCTTGAATCATCCAGTCGTTCGTTGAGGCTTTAGCGGTTGACAGCGAGCGGTAGAGGTGTAGAAAAGAAATCAAGTAGGGTGGCCGTCACCGACCCTTTGAGCGTCCATGCCAAAACCACCGATGACCGTACCAGCCGATGATTATCAATCCCTTCAGGAAGGTATCGAATCAACCATCAACCACGGTAAAGCGATTCGAAGTACCCTTGCTAAGCACTCCGGCCAAGGCCCCTACACCGCGGAATGGGAAGTCGAAGCGGCAGTTGAGGCACTTCACGTCTTTGCATCCAGATGGACCATCGAAATTCTTGCTACATTGTACATCACGGGACCTCGCCGTTTCAACGAGATGAAGAACATGCTTTCAGGCATCTCAAGCCGCACGCTCTCGGATAAATTGCGCTTCCTCGCCGAGGAAGGGCTGGTGCGCAGAGTGGTCACCGATGGACCGCCCGTCAAGGTGAGTTACGAACTCAATCAGCACGGTAAGACCTGTGGCCGTCTGCTCTCACCCTTGGTTGCTCATCTCAAGATGGAACTCGGGTCTGTGAAATCTGCTTGAGTTAGGCCTCAACACGCTGTTGTTGTCTTGTTTCACCCGTTTGTAAATTGAAGGCCGTAAGAAGAGCAGGCCCGACTTGGCCGTGATATAAACACGTATCAAGTCCGATTGAGGCTGGTCGACCGTCACGAAGTTGTACTTGACTGCGCCAAACTCTCCCCCAATCCCTTGTAGAATATCCGGGAAGTCCCGCCGTTGGTGTATGTCCAAAGACCACCGTACGGCGGTCGTCAACGGGCCGTTTTGTTCGGTGAAAGAGCCCTCGAATCCAAAGGTATTGCTCATCATCTTGTCCATCAAGTTCCTGCTCGGGATGGTATCCAGCGTGGACCAGTCTCCAACGGTCGAGTACGAGGTGGGTTGGCAAGGAATTGATCCACTTGCAATCCAGCCTAATTCGCTCATACATCGCCGTTTCATGTGCAAAGCCCTTGCCCCCGCTGAAATGACGGACATAGGAAGTCACCGTGGTATCGCCTCCATTTTTCATCCAAAGTAAGGAATCCATATCTGGCTGTGACATTTTTCGCTCCGTGAAATTCTCGACCATCATCGCTTCATGGTTTCCCTTGACGGTCGTGAAATTTGGTGTCGCTTGCACTCTGTTGAGAGCACCGAAGGAATCGGGCCCGCGGTCGATGAGGTCGCCGAGGAAGACCACCCAATCACCATCTTCCAATTCAAGCTGTCCAAGCAATCCCTCCATGCTTTCAAAGAACCCATGAACATCACCAATCACCCAAACATTACAGCCTTGGTCCAAGGCATGCTGAAGTAAAACTTCCTTCTCTAAATCCCTCATTGCTTTGCCTCCATTTACCGCATAAGGAATGTACATTGACAGTATATGAAGGAAACATTTCATTGAAAATTGAAGCCCAAATGTCCGCTCAGAAAGCCGATGGTTTAAGGGAGGAGAAAGAGAACCCATATCCTGTGCCTCTTCTTGCTCAATGGACTCGTCAGCGCCCGTGGCTTGCCGCTGGCATGGCCAGTGCTGCAACTGGCGTCGTCGGGCTAGCAGGAGGAATCGCCGCAGCGGCGGGGGCCGTTGGAGCCATGGCATTTGGTGGGATTTCTACACGTGCAACATCACATGAACATCCGCTTCGCCGTCGCATCCTCTCTACTCTCGAGGCTCATCCTGGCCTCTGCTACAGAGAATTACAGACGGTCATGAATGCCGCCAACGGAACATTGCGTCATCACCTTGATGTCTTGCAGACAAGGAAAGCCGTTACCGTCATGCCCGTGAACGGCAGGACCTGTTATTTTGCAGGTGGGCCAAGCCAAGTGGAAGTCTTGCGAAGCACCATCGTTGGTGAACAGCGCATGGCTCAACAATTACCAATCGGACTCTCTTTGGTACAGCGCCTTATCCTTGAAAACATTGAACGTGACGGAGTGCCAAGATCCCAGGCTGAACTCGCTCGCCGTTTGGGACGGACGCGAGCAACCGTTCACAGCGCAGTGAAAGTTCTACGACGACGCGGTATTTTACGCGACGACCGCATTGAACTCATGCCTCATATCGACATGAACATGTGCCGAAGTGTTTCGCCAATCGTCACTTATGACTTCGTTGACGAGCGCCGAAGAATTGACGCCACAGAATAAGCGATTGTGAAATCTATCGCTTGAGCGGCAGATATTGCATAGACTTCAAAGGCTCTCGCCATTGCCTTCCATCCATGTTCTCCGTACGTTTGGTGGAGCAACCCCTACCTTCGGTTGACCGCGACATCGATTCTTTGGTCGAGTGGATGACTGAGACGTTGTGCCTTGTTCGCAAACGGGGTGATGCTATGGCCGACGGTGGGCGAGCAGGTCCCGTTCATCGATTGCTTCGAGATCATCTCTTTGGACAGCCGGAACGAGCATGGGACGCCCAAATGTTAGCCGATGAGTTAGCCTTGATGCCCGCTTCACTCAATCATCACTTGACGCGACTCGTAGAAGCGGGTCTCATCGGCTATACCAACGAAGGAAAGGGATGGCGAAGGTACTATCTTCGCGGTGGTTCTGTTCCGAATGCAGTTGCCTTTTTCCAACAACATTGCTTGATGGTTGTTAAACAACGAATGAAGCATCTTGAAAATGACTGGAAGCGGCAAGGCACGCCCCTTCCTGTGGAATTGCCTCAAGATGAAACGGCACCCTTCATGCTTGGCCTAGTGGACCACCGCCCTGTGCCTGTAGAGTCAACTGGAAGTCAGCGTTCGCATTGGTTGAATGATTTCGGACTCCTCGGGGAACGACCCGGTCAAGAAATTGCAGCTGATTCCATTTCTGTTCGACTCTTCAACACCTTGCTTGAACGAGATGCACCCCTTTCACTGGATGAGGCTGTCGAGATTCATGGAGGGCAAAAAGCCCGTATTGGAAGGATTTTAGAACGCTTTAGAGCGTCTGGCATGGTTGAAAGGGTCGCACGAACCGACCGATTGCAAAGCGCCCTTTGGACGGCGATGACCACGCAACACCAGCGGCGGGGAGAAGATTGGATGTTGAAGAAAGGAGGATTCCAGCGCCTGCTCAATGACCAACAACAGGGAAGTCTGCTCAAAGCTCTAACCAAGGGGAAGTTGACCATTGAAGACGTCGGCCTGCATCTAGAGGCCACGGACGCACGAGAACAAATGCTCCTCCTCAATCTGCTTGGAGGGCGCTTGCCGATGGGATATCGTATGGCTGGACAAACCCTTGATTCAGTCCAACGTTCGGTTCAAGACCGCTTAGAACGTGTCCTGCGCAGAATGGTTCGGGTTGCAGACCTGCTGGCAGAGGCGACCAATAGCGCCGCTCATGACGAAGATTGAGGCACCGGCATGAATCAGTTCATTGCTCCGAAAATGGGTCCTTGGGGAGGCGAGGCTCGCCCCCTCTTCCTCGCGCCGATGTCAGGCGTGTCCGACCTTCCCTTCCGCCTGCTATCGAAGGAATGTGGAGCGGACGTGACCATCACGGAATTCACCAATTCCACGGCTTTGACCCGTGAGGCAGCAACCTCTTGGCGGCGCATGGAGACACATGCGAGTGAAGTTCCCTTCATTCCCCAAATCTTCGGAGGTGACCCAGGAGACATGGCTACTGCCGCCGAAATGCTTGCACCCAGCGCAGATATCATCGACCTGAATTTTGGATGCCCTGCACCCAAAGTCACCAACATTTGTGCAGGGGCGGCCCTCATGGGTGAGCCTGAGCGCCTTGTTTCCATGGTGGAAGGTATCGTTGAGCGAGTTGATGTCCCCGTGACGGCAAAAATGCGCTTGGGAACAGGTTCGGGCACCAATAACGCAACCGAAATTTGTCAACGCCTCGAAGAGGTTGGTGCGCAACGGCTGTGCATTCACGGGCGTACCTTGAGGCAGCGGTATTCAGGCGTCGCCGATTGGAGCAGCATCAAAGAAGCCGTTGAAGCGGTTGAGGTTCCCGTCATCGCTAACGGTGACGTCGTTGACGCAACGTCTGCTGCCGCTTGTCTGACCCATACCAACGCTTCGGGCTTGATGATCGGACGAGGGGCCATCGGAAGGCCATCCGTCTTTGCTGAAATCAAATTAGGGCTCGGATGGATGGAAGAAGATGAGGTTCCGTGGATTCACGCCCACGAAGATTGGTCAGGGCTTTCTGAAGTTGGTCAGGCCTTTGCATCTCGCAAATGGTGTTGGGACCGCTATATCGAACTGTCAGAGTCAACTATTGGCATCCAACCTCGCTGGATGCAACGCCATGCGATTGCCTTCACAAAGGGCTTACCCAATGCGAAGAAGGTGAGGAGCCTCATGCATGATGAGGATACGGTCAAAGGCATGGCTGATGCAATCAGCCATTTTCTCGCAAGCAAGGCTTGACTTCAGAAGGTGGATTCCCAGTCAGCGAGGGCATTCGCTTCGGCCCATGCTTCATCGGTCGTTTCTCCACGGACCTTGAGCACTTCACGGGCGAGGAGCCAGTAGATGAGAGCAAGTGAGCGTCGTCCCTTGTTGTTGGCAGGGAGGGCAACATCGACGTTGCGCAGGTGATTGTTGGCATCCACAATGCCGACGATGGGCAGGCCAGTAGCAACTGCTTCACGGAGCGCTTGCTGATCGTTGGCCGGGTCGGTAACGAACAGGACATCAGGTTCAATGTAGGAGCGTAGAGCAGGGTTGGTGAGTGAACCAGGGATGAAACGGCCAACAGCGGAGTGAGCGCCAACGGCTTCAGCAAAGAGGCGGGCGGGTCGTTGTCCGTATTGTCGGGCGCTGACCACCATGATGGACGGTGCGTCGAAGGTGTTGAGAAGAGCAGCAATGGAGCGGATACGGGCGTCTGTGGTTGGGATATCCAGCAAATAGAGACCATCTTCTCGGACACGTTCAATGAATCGACCCATGTCAGCACTCTTTTGTTGAGTACCGATGTTCACGGCGTTCTCCTCATATGTTTCAGCGGAAACGAGTAAACTGGTTTCTTCGGACATTGTTAACCACAGCAAGCCGCCCACAGACCCCCTGTATTAAACCGCTTCGTCCTCACCAGCCCGATGAACTTGGTGCGAATTCAAAAAATCATGGAGGGAAAAGGTATCAAAAAGAGAGGGCTGTAGCCCTAATGTGTCGGAGGAGAATGCTGTACCAACATCGGACTCCAGTCCGACCCATCCTCAAGCCGTCATGCACGAGGATGGCTTTTGGGTCAATGAAAAAGGAACTTTTTTACCCGTGAGTGCCAGTGATTTGGAACGCTACACTTACTGCCCAATGTCTTGGTACCTCTCTGCAACCGGGCATTCTGGCCAGAGCAAGAGCATCAAAGCTGGAATTGAGAGCCACAAAGCCATCCATGAAACAATGAGTAAATTTGAACGATTTCGACTCCTTACAAAGCGAAACTTGACCATTTGGCAGTGGTGGTTCGCCGTTGTTGTCGTCCTGTTGGTTGACACCTTGGCCTTCATGAGCATCAAAGAAGCAGATTTTGACACCCAAGAGTTCTCTAAATTATTAGCCCTGTGGGCCATTTCATGCCTCTTGATTGCCGTCGCAGCAATTTCGCTTCCCTGGCGACGTTTCCTCACTATTTCCAAATCGAGCAAGGACCAACCTTTCGAACAAATACAAGGGGGAGTTCAACCTTATTTTGAGCCAAAGGGCTTCGAGGGGGGCTGGTTTCTAGGAGGTCGCTTGGAAGTGGCTTTTCTCATCGCAGCAATCGGGATTGCCTTGCACGCCATTGCGCTGCAATTTGCAAGCGATCGAGAGCAGGCTGCCTATGTGCTTGCAGTAACCACCATCGGCTGGACATTGATGGCTTCATATCGATTGCAACGAGCCTTGGTCAGCAATAGCGAAGCGCGGATTCTTGCGATTGAAAACAACATCAAAGTCGACACAAAAATAGCGTATTCTGACGATGACAGCACCACTGGACTGTTGAAGAATGACGAAAACGGTCTTCGCGGACGACCCGATCAAATCGTCATCATCGACGGGGAATTCATCCCCGTTGAACAGAAAACTGGTAAAGTCCCACACAAACCACACGAATCCCATGTTATCCAAGTTCTTGCTTATGCCTCGTTGGTCGAAGCCACGACGGGTGTTTCACCTCCATACGGACTTCTGCGCTACGGTCCAGAGCAATTGCATTCCATCGTTTGGGACAGTGATGCAAAGACCAAATTGAATCAAGCCATTAAGTCCGTTCAGAAGGTTATGGCAGAAGGTGGTGCGATTCGAAATCACGAGAGAGAGGGAAAGTGTAGGAATTGTTCGCGACGCTATGCCTGCCCTGATTCACTGGTCTGAAGTCAGAAGCAATCGTCCACGAGCGGATATTGAATGCAGGTATTGGTGACCGTTACGATGATGTCGAAGTCGTCGCTGATGAAACCAACAGTCGTCTCTCCGATACCTCGGGCTCTGACCTCCAAATCCCACTCGCCAAGTTCAAATTCAGGGTTGGGCAAAAGTTGCTGTTCCAATGGTGTCGCCGTTTCGCTGACGTCTTGTTCCCATTGGACATTTCCGGCGCTGTCCGTCAGAGTTGCTCGAACATAGCGCGTTGTGTTATCGGCTGGAATCGTATCCGAAAAGGAGATTCGGGCTCTGAAATAAATTCTGATTTCTGCAGTTTGGTCGTCAACAACAAAGGTTGAGATGTTGGTGAACTCATTGAGAGGGAGAAGTTGGACAAATTCGTGCGAAACTTCGATTTTTTGATTTTTCAAACTCTCATAGGGTTCTTCGCGCAGCGATTCAACCGTTTCTCTTGCCGCAATGAGTCCCATACAACCCGATGTGGAAGCCAGGAGGGCAACCAGAACCAACGCCGTTCCAAAACCCCTGAGGCGCATTGAAGAGAGCCACACGGTGAATCCCTAAGAAAGCCTCGCTCGTGTGAATGTCCGTTCAATTCAAGACTCGAGCCTCGCTGCGAGACCTGTCTGAATGAAGCGAACTGTGGCCGAGCCTTGGCGATGACGAGCCCTATGAACGCCGACAGGCACTCAACCGAAACGTGCACCACAGGTTCCACATTCATCGGCATCTGGGGCTAAATCTGAACCACAAGCACCGCATTCTGCAGACGCGTTAGCGGCTTCCGCAGCCACTGCCTCATCCTTGGCTTTCTGGCGAGCACTTCGGCGACGAGTTGGTTTCTTTGCTTTTGCAGCCGCTCGTTGCTCATCATCTGTTTTGACCGAAGCGGAAAGGGGTACGTCGTCCTCATCGTCAAAGCTGAAATTCGCCGTTGCCTCTGCTACTTCATTGCCCGCTAGGGCTGAATCGGTGAGGCTCATGCCAACCTTTACCTTTTCGCCGGGAAGAACGCCCTCTTCGCCCGTGATCTCAAAGAGACGCTCACGAATATCTGCATCGGATGCACTGAGTTCACCTGTATCTTCACCTAAGGAACGTAATTCGCCCTTTGAGGCCAAGATTGCGTCAATATCGTGGTCGGGGTCGGCACCACGATTTGATTTCAGCGTGGTTGTCACCTTGTCCTTGTAGGCATCAATCTCCTCATCGGTCATCTCACTCATGGCGATTTCATCCGCGTAGCGACGGTCATAGGCTGCTTCAACTTCAGCTTCAGCAGCTTCGATGTTGGTGTCCCATTCATCCTCAAGGTGTTCTTCATCAAATCCGAAGTCCTTGACTGCTTCAGCGTAATTCTCTGTTCCCGTCACGATTTGATCGTCGTCGTCTTCCGGAAGAGGAACCTCTTCCTTGACGATTTCGCGACGCTCTCGACGCTCTCGCTTTTCGAAGTAAGAAGAAACGTCTTGGTAGGCTCCACAATAGGCGCAATTTTCGAGAAGGTCGGGAATTGATTCGCCACACTCTTCACAGTCGTGGAATTGACTTCGTGCTTTCTTCAAATTGAATACACAATGAGGGCATCGATCTTCTGTGCCTTCCAGTTCTCCGTCACACGAGGGGCAGTACTCGTAAATGTCTCGCTCAACGTCTTCTTCTCGCTCTCGTGTGAGAACGACCGCTGTCACGAGGGCACCAATCAAGACCAAGGCGCCAAGGCCAAAGAGCGTGAATGTTCCCATCTGAGAGGCAGCTGCCGAGTCCTCATCGGCTGAACTTGAAGCCAAGGTCGCAAAGGAACGGGTGAAGGTCGGACTGATGGATGAATCTTCAGGAACCAACCGAACGGTGGTCAACGAGGCTTTGGCTTCAAAAGTACAGGAGAGAGACACGCGTTCTCCTCGTTGTCCAACGGTTACCGAGAGTGAAGAAAGCACCGTGTTGCCACCATCCTGACAGGTGTAATTGGCTTGACCGGTTTCGGTACTGGTCATGTTAACGCTGAGCGTGTAGACTGCACCATCAGCAAGGGGCATCGTTGGGACGTTGTTTTCTGCATCAAAGAGTTGAAGCGAGGAATACTCCCAATCCAATTTGAGTTTTGATTCTACAAGAACGGTTCCACTCGCATAGGAATTCTGCTTATTGGCGTCCCAACTGCCTTGACTTGAAACCCATTGTGCTTCAAATTCAGCAGTATGGGCGCCAAGGGCGGTTGGAAGAGAAACGTTCCAAGTAAAGGGTTGGCCTGCACCTAACAAAATTGGAGGTGATTGCCCTTGAACTCCTTCAAAGGTGTATTGAATCATACCTGAAACGCCAATGTCACCCGTGTTTTCCATTGTGATTCGCCATTCCACATCTTCTCCCGAAGCAACGGACGGTGTGGTTGGAAGGGCATTTGCATCCACATAGACATCTGGGATTGGAGAGATCGTAAGAAGACCAGATGTGACATCGTTGGTCGTCGATTCCTGTTCAAAGCCCGCTTCATTGAACGGATTGATACGGGCAGTTACCACGTGGTTCCCATCGGGAAGAGAAGAGAGGGTTGAGGCGTTCAATTGTGTTGTGAAACTCGTTTCGCTGTAGCCTGACCCGATAAGACTCACCGTGAACGGTTGGGCTGCGATTGTGCCACCTGTTGGAGTTTGGAGTTCCAAATGGAGGGGAATGTCAGCAGGACCGGTCCCGTTGGTTCGAACCAGTGTACCAGTAATCGTCCATGGTCCTTCGAGTGCACCCGGTGCGATGGTGACGACCAAGTCGTCTTTGAAACTGAGGTCCATGCGCATAGAAACGACGACCTCCACTTCGCTGACTTTGTTGGATTCTGAAGCTTCCACAATCACGTTGTAAATGTCCGGTGTGACCTGTACGTTGTGCGTACCGCTGCTCGGGGCAACGATGGTGGTGTTGACCCAGTGGGTTGAACCGGCTGTGATGGAAGGCACTGCCAATTCAACATCCGATGAGCCAGGAACCTCCAGCAGAAGTGTGCTGTTGGCTGCATCAACCGTACCAGAATTGAGAATCAATGCTGAAAGGTTGAGCACATCACCAGCGTACACGGGTTGATGTTGTTCTACGATGAGGCTGTCAACGCGTAGATTTGGCAATCCTGCAACGGTGAAGGACTTGAAGAAATTCTCCGGTGAGTCGCCGCCGGCACTGAATTCAAACCAAACTTTGTGCTCGCCCTCAGTGAGGCCCGACCACGTTGTTGAAACGGTCACGTAGTCTTCTCCCGGCACCGTTATGCTATCGAGAAAGAGACGATTACTTGCAGTTAGTGATTCTTTGTAGAACGCAACATCAACGCCGAAAGCATCACTTTGCTGACTGTTGTAGAGCATCACTTCGATATCAACTGACCCGCCCATGAGTGGATTGTCAGGCGTCAATGAAAGTTGAACAGCTGATGCCTGCACACCGCCACTTTCGCCCGCCTGAACATTGATGGGGAGGAGACTCATAACCAGCAGACTGACGATGATGGCGGCCTTCGTACTGCGCTCCATGCAATGCTTAGAGCATGCAAAGCACTTGAACCCATCTCTCCAAATCCCCCTCGATGAACGGGTCACAGAGGCTTGAAGGCATGCGAAGACTGCCTCCAACTTTGAATGGCCTCATGAACCACCTGTTGAAGGGGAGCATTGAAGGACAACCGCAGGTGTGGAAATGATATGGGCAGAGGTGCTACGAGCGTTTGGCTTGTCCTTTTGCTTCTGTGCTCTCTGGGCCCGATGCCGTCATCGCAGACACAACCGACCTCTTACCTTGAGGAAATGACAACCGTCGCATCAGCCTCAAGTTTGACCGTTGCCTTCTCAAACGGCCCCTTTCAGGATGATGATGTCAAGGGAACAATCGCCCTTACGTTCAGCATTGGAGGCACGGGAACACTCGACTCACTTTTGATTGAAATCTCGGATGATGACACCACGTGGACAACGGTCGTTAATCTGACCGAAACGCCGTGGCTGTATCCCTTCGATACGACCGACTATGACAACGATTCCTACGTTCTGAAAGCAACCGGATGGGACAGCGATGCTGAAGACCATGTGATCGCCACCAGTGGTTCGTTCAACATCACCAACCAAGTACCTGTCATCACCACATTCACCGTCCTCAACCCCGATGCGGGAACTGGTGCCTCGCTCAGTGAGCGTGCTTGGTTTAACACTGGGACTCAGGAGGCCATCGCATTCCGCTGGGGTGCGAGTGACGACGACCTGAAGGAAGCCAGCCTCACCAATGTACCCGGTCCGGGGACGCCCAGCAGTGATTCTGGTTCACCGCTCGCTTATGGATGGGACTGGAACAGTGGGAACATGAGTGAAGGCATTTGGTCGCCTCGCTTGACGGTCCTCGACGATTCTGGTCTTTCTGATACGTCGACCATTTTCATTGGCATTGACCGTAGTGGACCAAGCATTGGCAGCCTCACGGTTGGCAATGGGTCCCATTGGCAACAGTCAGGTCTCGTTGAAATCAGCGGCCTCATGAGCAATACTGATGACGGGCAAGGGTCGGGTGTGGCCACCGTTGAATATACCACAAACGACGGTCAAACATGGACCTCAACCACTAACGACACCATCTCGTTGGATTTCACAGAAGGTATCCATGCATTGACATTTCGAGCCATTGACCGAGTAGGAAATACCGGCGCTCATGAAAACCTCACCGTCCGCGTTGACGAAACGGCACCCATTCCGATCTCATGGTCAGTAGATGAATTGACGACCAGCCGTATTGGCGCAGCCAATGTCTCCTTCAACGCAGAAGATGCGCAATCTGGAATTGATAACCTGTCTTCTTCCATCCAATATGGATTTGATTCCAACGGAGTTGGTGAAACCCCCGACCTTTCCGGCCGATGGCTCAACATGGGCGTCAACGGTCTAAGCGGACAGGTAGGCTTGTCGAGTTGGGCCACAAAATCCCGCCAACATTTGATGCTGCGAGCCATTCTCGTTGATGAAGCTGGGAACTCTTACACGACCTCTTCGACCTCCTTCCAGATCCTTCCAGGCCTGGACATCTACTGGAACACCAGTGAAACCAACCTCAACAAGTTGGTCGTGCGGCCCGGTGAAACCAACGGAAATGTAACCATCACGAGCGTTCTTGAATCCAATCAAGACTACGGAGGCAGTGTCATCGTGCGCTTGGAGTCAGCACCTGCAGACCGCTCATCCAACGTTGATTGGACCATCATGGAAACCAGAAACCTGCCCAGTGGAACACTCTCCGACAGTAATGAAACCATCATTTGGGACTACACTGTGCCACGTTCTGGACAATTCGACCTGCGGCTTGTTATCGACTTTGCCAACGTCATCGATGAATATGATGAGGGCAACAACAACAACTACCTCGTCATCACCGGAGCATCACTTGACAACCCCGGTTTGGTGCCTTCTTTTGCACCATCGATTCTCCTTGTTGTACTGGTTGGCTTTGCATTATCTCTCCTCCAGCGAAAGACAAGGGATTGAAAAGAGGTGGGCCGCACCCCCCACCCATGCGCCAGCAACTTCCTCGGGTCCCAAAGGACCGCATTGGAGTCATTATTGGGGCGAAAGGAGAAACCAGCAGAGCAATTCACAAAGCTGCGGGTTGCAAGGAATTCATCATCGATTCGGAAACTGGTGATGTCGATGTGGTTTGGGGAGACGTGGGAAGTTATGACCCTGTCAAAGCCATGAAACTCCCCGATGTTGTAAAGGCGATTGGCCGAGGCATGGCTCCAAAAGCAGCCATAAGCCTGCTTGATGATGACCATTTCTTTGAATTGGTTGACCTTCGAGATTATGTCGGAAAGCGATCCAATCAACAACGACGCATTCGTGCCCGAATCATCGGCCGCCAAGGCAAAATTCGCAAACTCATTGAGCAACTCACTCAAACTCAAATCAGCATTTACAATTCAACCGTTGTCCTTGTTGGCGAAGAGAGTGGACTCTTTGCTGCCCGCCAAGCGATTGAAATGCTAGCAGGAGGCTCCGAACACGGAACCGTTCTGGGATATTTGGAGCGGGATAGGAAGCGTGCCCGTCTTGACTCAAAATCACTTGATGCTCATCAGGAACGCCCCACAGAGGGCAAGCCATCTGCTGCCTTTGATGCCTTAGTTCCCGGCCTCGCTGAAGTATCACAACGACGTCAACGCCGAATGAAAGCGTCTCAGGTTGACCCTGAAGATGACGAGGCTGTATCAGAAATGATGGTTCTGGCCGATGATGAGCGGATTCAATGGGAAGAAGAATGAATCATTCCGTTTCCCATTCCACCTGCTCGACGCCCGAGAGGTCCATGTTCAATACGTCATAGAGCGCATCGGCCAAGGTGACATCAAGGTCGTTTTTCTGACCCCACTCCACCAGGCGAGTCACGTCACGAACGAGAAATTCCTGAGCCTTTGGGTGACTGTCTACAACCGCTTGACCAACATCGATTACAAGCGCTCTACCGTCGTGCCATAGGATGTTGTATGGAGAAAAATCTCCGTGTACGAGGTTAGCCTTCTGCCATGCGATGGCCAAAAATTCCAGCAGATCGTCGTAAACAACCTGAGGCGTATCGATTTGAACATCCCGAAGTTTTGGTGATGGAGAGGTAGCTGTGCCGACATAATCCATGATGAGCACGTTTTTGTGAACACCTCTTGGCATGGGTACGTTCAATCCCCAACGCGCCAATCGGTTGAGGTTGCGGTATTCTTTGCGAACCCAGACTTCAACCAAATCTCGGTGTTTTCTGCGTAAGCCAGTGAATCTCGGATCTCCCTCAATGTACTGAATCAGATTTTTGAAGACTGCATTTGAGGTGTGAAAGATTTTCACTGCGACGGGCTCACCCGAAAGACTGGTTCCATGAAAGACGTGGGCTTCTTTCCCTCGTGCAACGGGGAAATCAAGCGTATCGATCACACCCGTTTTCATCAATTTATACAAAGCCATCAAGGTCAGGCGGTCGAAGACCTGGTCAAACACACGACGGTCAACCCAATCATAGGTCCCCGTTCCCATAGCGCCTTGAATCTTGGATTCGATATCGCGAAACATCGAGTTGTAACGTTTTTCTCGCATCCATTCGTATTTTCCGCCTTTGTGGGCAAGGCCATCAAGAAATTTGGTCTGCTCATCATGAGCAAAATCCGAGTCTAATTGTTCCTCTAAGGATCGTTTCTTGTTGCCTTTGGATGGACGACGCTTGTGTGGACGCCCCTGGAGTTCATCCCAGTCTTTGTCCCTGGACATGCTTGAACCTCATGCAAATAAGGCGTCAATGTCGTCGTCATCGTCGTCATCGTCGTCAACGCCCTCTTCAGTGACGGGTTCAGGAGTTTCTGGTTCTTCTTGAGCCTCTACTTCATCGCTCTGTTCAACGACTTCATCATCAGCGTCATCTGCGAAGAGGTCATCACTGTCATCATCAGCGAAGAGGTCTTCTTCTTCAGAGGCCGCTTCAACTTCTGGAGGTTCTTCAGACAAATCTCCGGAACTGAACAGATCATCATGCTCACCGTCATCATCAAAGGACACACCCATGCCGAACATGTCAACGTCGTCAGGAAGAACCCCTTTGCGTGAAAGATACATGGCTTGTGTCTTGGTGTAGCGATGTTTGACATCTGCTTTTGAATCTTGGAAATCCCAAGGCCAAACGATGATCAAATCTCCTTCGCGAACCCATTGACGGCGACGCATTTTTCCGGGAATACGAGCCATTCGAGTTTCGCCATCAGCACACAATACAGTGACGCGGCGCCCACCCAAAATCTGCTGGGCTAAGGCGAACATTTCGTTGACTTTTTTGTTGGGCATTTTGACACGGATTTTTCCGTCGCTGACACCTTCTGGATTCTCGAGACGCGCAAGTTCCTCGACGTCTACTTTCTCCTCATGTCTGCGACCCAATCAGTCTCACCTGTCATTCCTAACGGACAACCCTTCTTGAAGGCATCACATCAAGTCGCACCGATTCAAGGCGCTATGGGTTCTACCAAGCGCCGACCAAAGCATTCGCTGCAGATTCACACAGGGCGATCAATTGACCTGCGCCAACACCGAAGTACAGGGTGGTCAGCAAACAGGCAAAGATGGCCAAACGAACCGACTTCCCCTGTGGCAGAGGCCCTTCACGACCTGCTTCAGGTTCGTGGAAGAACATGACCAGGCCAACCCGAAGGTAGTAGAAGACCGAGATTGCCGAATTGATCACCATGAGCAAGGCGAGGTACCAAACCCAATGAACGTCGCTGAAGGTTAGATTCCCACTTACGGTGACATCAACCAAAGCAACCTTGACGATTCCCATAATCACGAGCAGTTTCGAGACGAAACCGGATAGTGGAGGCACACCTGCAAGTGACATCATGAAGATGAACATGGTTGCAGCAAGGAAAGGTTCTCGCTTGGCAAGACCGCCCAAGGAAGCAAGGGTGTGGCCACCCTTTTCGCTCTCTAAGATGGAGAGTACCAGGAAGGCTCCCAGTTTGAAACAAACAAGAACAACCAGATGGAAGATGAGTGCCGTTACGACTGCGAGTGCCGCATCATTGCTAACATTGAGGTGTTCAGGCTCCCAGTTGAGAGCACCAATGGCCGTAATGGCAGCCAACATGTAACCAGCGTGTGCCACCGACGAGTAGGCGAGCATGCGCTTGGGGTTGGTTGAACCCAAAGCTGCGAGGTTGCCCCATGTCATGGTGACCACGGAGAGAACGGCGAGAGCCACCAACCAAACGGCAGCACCGTCGGTCGCTTCGGGAGACGCTACAACGAGAAGAATTCGAAGCAATCCAATGACACCCATTGCCTTGCTGGCCGTAGCCAAGACACCTGCGACTGGACTGGTTGCCCCAGCGTAAGCATCGGGTGCAGCAAAGTGGAAGGGTGCCGCACTGACTTTGAAGCCGAAGCCGACAAGGAGCATACCAAGAGCGATGAGTGGCAGAGGTTCCATACCGTTTTCAGCAAAGGCTATCGTCAATTCTGTGAATTGCAGAGAGCCCGACCAAAGATAGAGCAGAGAAAGTCCGTAGAGCCCAACACCCGATGCAACAGAGCCGACGATGAAATACTTCATTCCTGCTTCAGTTCCTTCCTTGGTCTCTTTCATGAAGGAAACCAAGACGTAGGTTGAGAAGGAGGCCAACTCCAAGCCGATGAAGAGCAAGAACAAGTCCTGAGCGAGGGCTACAATGGACATTCCAAGACCAGTCGTCATGAGAAGAATGTAGAAATCAACTTGACGACGGTTGTTGTAGAGTCCAAGTGCGCTTCGGTCGTTCCGGCTTGTGGCAGGAATGCGGTTGATGGATGCAATACTTGCAAGAGCAAGGGCTCCGTAGAAAATCAACTCAAAAATACGGCTAAATTCGTTGACCAAGAGCAGGTCATGGCCACCTTCGGATTGAATCATGGTCACGTTCATTCCATTGACGTAGGAAAGAGCCGCCAGTAGGAAGGCAAGGACGAAGAATACCGATGCGAACAGACCGGGCATTCGAGGGTCGCTTTCCAACGCTCCTCGCTTTCCGCCGAAAAACCACGGTATGCGAATTTGTGTGAGAGGAATTCGGAACTTCGCATCGCCGAGGTTGGGTGCGATCATCAGCGTGAACATACCAATGACCAATACAATTTCAGGAGCAAGGGCTGTTGCAAAGCCATCGTCAAATGCTTGCATCGTTTCCATATCAGGCACCTCCCAAAATCGGTATCAGCAGCGTTTCAAAGAAGCCAACGGTCCAGCCGTTCATCATGTCGAGGGCAATCCAGGGCATGACACCAAACAAGATGGTGAAGACGGCCATGATGATCATGGCAAACTTCTCTGAGTCTGCGATGTCTGGAACAGGTTCTCCGTGCAAAGTTGCAGGTGGTTGCGTTTCTTTCCCACCCTCGAAAATCGTGCGTTGCATCGACCAGAGGTAGTAGGCTGCAGTGAGAGCGAGTACAAGGGCTGGTCCAACCATCCACAACACACTCCAGTCGTTAGCGGCAAGGAAATGCCACAGCGCAAGGAACATCATCAATTCAGCAACGAAGCCAGCCAATAAAGGAAGACCGAGAGATGCCATCCATGCGAACATCATCGAGGTCGCCAGCCAAGGTGAATGCTGAGCCATACCTCGCATAGCGCCAATTTCCATGCTGTGGTAGTGGTGCTTGAAAGCCCCACAAACGGCGAAGAGCATCGGGCTGATGATTCCGTGAGCGAACATCATGAAGAGGGCTGCTGCCCATCCCAAGGGTTGCATGGTAGCGATGCCAATCAAAATTACACCCATGTGAGATACTGAGGAGTAGGCGACCATTTTCTTGAGATTGGTTTGGCCCAGACAAACGATGGCTCCCCATACGAGTGAAATCATTCCCAATGCCAAGAGCCAGAACTGGAAATGTTCGGCGGCGTGAGGGAAGAAGGCCAGTGGGAGACGGAACATTCCGTAAGCACCCATCTTCAACATCACACCGGCCAACAGCATCGAACCACCGGTTGGTGCTTGGACGTGAGCGTCGGGCAGCCACGTGTGGAAGGGTACTGAGGGCAACTTGACGAGGAAGCCAAGCATCAGCATGACGAAGAGAATCTTTTGCATGCTTTCACCGAGGAACCACGCACCGTCCGCATTGCCTTGCTGGGCGTGAGCGGTCAAGGTCGGTATGTCAAAGGTACGACCAGTCCACGACCCGGAGTATGAAAGAGCCTGATCGGGTTGAAGGAAGTACAGAGTCACCAAACCGAGGAGCATCACCACTGAAGCGGTGAAGGTGTAGATGAAGAACTTCTGAGACGCATACTTTCGGTCCTTACCACCCCACTTGAGAATCAAGAAGAACATCGGAATGAGAGTTAACTCCCAGAAGACATAGAACATGAAGAGGTCGAGAGCCACGAAAACACCGATGAGTGCCCCGCCCATCATCAAAATGAGAGGGAAGTAGGTTGCAGCGTACTTTTCATTCCATGTCGCAACGATGGTAACCGGCAGAAGGAATGTTGTCAACCAGACCATCGGGAAGGACAAAGCATCAACACCGACACTCCAGTGAATTCCCAAGGCTTCAATCCACATGTAGCGGAATTCAAAGTTGAATGAACCGAAACCAAGACCTGTCCAGTCCAAGGCCTTGTCAAGTCCGAGGGCCTCATACATGAGCGATTGGCTTTGAGCGAAGAACATCATGGTCGTCAAGGCGAGCATGGCTAACGAGATGACAAGGGAGACCATTCTGATGGTTGAGCCCAAACGTTCTCGCGTCGAACCGTCGGCATTAGCAACAAAGGCGAGGAGGACCAAACTGCTGACCAGAGGTAGACCAACGAGGGGGATAGAAATCCAATCAATCATGCAATCACCCCCCAAATGAGAGCAAAGAGCGTCAGCGTACCAACCGCAGCCATGAGGATGTAATCACGTGCAGAACCGGTGGTCAATGCCCGCAATTTTGTGGACAATTGCTGCGATGTGCGCTCGATGGTCTTGATGGTTCCATCAATAACCTTTGAATCAGCTTCCGCAGACTTGAAAGAGAAAGCAGCGACGATTTTCAACATGGCCATGTCGTAGTAATGGTCGAAGTACAGACGGTTGCTGAGGGCAGTAGCGAAGCCGGATTGCGCAAAGGAGGAATTGTCCCAGTGGTAGCGCCCCTTAACAGCGGCGTTGAGGGCCAACACGGGAGTGAACCAAGCCTTGGCTTCTTCACCTTCGTCAAGGGCGCCTCCATAAAGCGAGAGAGCCATACCAGGTCCAACAACGGCACCGATGAACAGGGCCACGTAGGTGAGAATGAAGAAGAAGGCTTTCTCATTAGCAAAGACGTGTTCCATCTCGTAGAGGAATCCACCCCACAGACCACCGTGGTCAGACATCAAGCCGTACTCGATGTCGGGAGCCCAATGCGTAAAGCCCATGCTAGCGAACAAAATACCAGCGAGGCTGAAGAAGGTCAGAATGAACAGCGGCGTTTTGATCCACGTATTGGTCGGGCCGACGTGGGCTGCAACCTCGCCTTTTGGAGAGCCGGCAAAGGTCTTGAGCCACATACGTGACATGTAGAAGCCCGTCATTCCTGCGCCCAAAAGAACACAGAGAGCAGGATACATGAAGCGAGGGTCTTCAAGAGCGACACGCCATGTATTGGCGATGATTCCTTCCTTTGACCAGAATCCGCCGATGAGCGGGAATCCCATGATGGAGAGTGAACCGACCAACATGGCCGTAGCGGTCAAAGGCATCTTGGACGCCAAACCACCCATGTTATCCATTGACTGAGCGTCAAAGTCATCGTGATGGTCGTCATGGTGACCTTCTTCGATTTCCTTACGGATGCGTCCGAGCGTCAAATCCAACTCAGGTACGTTGATGCTTCCATTACCGTCAAGGTCGAGGGCTTTCATCAAAGGCGCCATTTCCCACGGAGGCAAATCAACGACATCGGCCTTCTTGAGGGCCGTTTGGAATTCATAGGTATCAATTTCACCCGAACCATCCAAATCAATGCTGGAGAAGAAATCAAACGCTGTTTGCCCGTTAGCCTCGAGGTAGTTGGCCAACATGATGAGTTCCTCTGGCGTATCATGATGCGATTCATCATGGTCGTGATGATGTAGGTGATGGTGGGCATGGTGCACTTCGTGAATAACCGCTCCGCTGGCCATGAAGAGCATTCCTTTGGCCATGGCGTGGTTGAACAGGTGGAAGAGGGCAGCTCCAAAGGCTACGATCACGATGGCGTGGTTCACGTAATAATCGGGGTTCTTTGTCCCGTCAGTGAGGTATTCGTGCCAGTGCAAGGTGTTGGCGAGATAGAGTGCAGCACCAAGTCCAGTGAAGATGTAGGCAAGTTGAGACATCGTCGAGTACGCCAGGACTTTCTTCAAATCGTCTTGTACGAACGCGATGGCTGCTGCCATGACAGCAGTCGTACCGCCAATCGCTGCGATGATGAAGGCCAGGTCAGCGAGTTCACCGTGCAAGGCCTCAGCCCCGAAGAAGGGGAACATGCGGGCTACGAGGTAGAGGCCAGCGTTGACCATCGTAGCAGCGTGAATCAGAGCGGAAACGGGTGTCGGCCCTTCCATTGCATCTGGCAGCCAAACGTGAAGCGGGAATTGAGCAGATTTGCCGACGGCCCCGATAAACATGAGGCCGAGTGACCAAGCGAGCATGCTGGCGTTGGTTTCTGCAACGGCCTTGATCTCATATTTGTCAAAGACGACATCGTAGTCAAGTGAGCCGAAGAGGTACCACATCATGGCCAAACCGACCATGAGGAAAACGTCACCCACACGAGTGGTGAGGAAGGCTTTCTTGGCGGCATAAGCAGCACTGGGGCGTTCGTAGTAGAACCCGATAAGGAGATAGGAACAGAGGCCCATCAATTCCCAGAAGATGAACAACCAGAGGAAGGAATCTGCAAGGACCATGCCGAGCATACCGGAGCAGAACAGAACGAATTCAGCATAGAATCGATGGTTTCGGTTGTCGTTGATGGGGTCCGTGTTCATGTAACCGACTGCAAAAGTATTGATCAACAGACAGAGGAAGGATGCTACAAAGAGCAGCAGTACGGTGATGTGGTCAACGTGAATGCCGAAACCAAAACTTACTTCCTGCGTGGCGAAGCCTGATTCCCAAATACTTGAGGTGAACCAGGTCCAATCAGAGAGTTTCTGTACACCACCGTAAGCGCCGATGAAGTCAGAAATAAGCCACAGGGCAAGCAACAGGCTCGCACCCATGACGGGGAGGGCGATGAGACCGCCTTCCTTGAGGTTGTCTTTCCAGAACTTTTCTCCATTGTACAACTTGCCGAAAAGCAAGATGATGGGGAATGCTAACATCGGGAGGAGAATGATGAGCGGCGCATATTGCGCTGCGGTACTTTCGACGATGACGGAACTGCCTGCACTCGCTGCCATAATTTCACCTCAGTTCCTCAGGACGTTCACGTCGTCCAGCGTAATCGATTCGTGTTGACCGTACATGGCCAAGAAGATAGCAAGGCCAATCGCTACTTCGCTTGCAGCGATGGCGATGGCAAAAATGGTGTAGACCCATCCGGTCGTGTCGCCGTGGTGAACGGCTGCTGCGGCAAACTGCATGTTCGCAGCATTGAGCATCAATTCAATGCACATCAAAACGATGATGGCGTTCTTTCGGGTGAAGGCCCCAGCGAGGCCAATCACAAACAAAAGCGCTGATAGACCAGAAACCCATGCTGGATCAATCATTCTTCTTCACCTCCAAACTCCCACAAGAGATTCTCCATTCGCTCGTCACGAACGAGGTAGGCGGCACCCATCATGGCCATGGCCATCAACAGACCGAGGGCCAAGAGAGCTAAGCCCCAATCGTGCAGCAAAGAATCTGCAAGGCCTGAGGTCGTTGGAGTGGTGGCACTTGGATTACTCCAAACATCCTCATCGTTGAGCACGGCCACCAAGATGAAACCAAGGGCGAGGAGACCCATGCGAGTGAACAAGGAAATGAACTTCATTCAAAGTCCTCCTCAAGAATTTGGCGACGGGTCAGCATAATACCGAACAGCACTACCAAACCAACGCTGGCGAGGTAGACAAGAATCTGAATGGCCGCAAGGAATTCAGCCCCGAGCAGAATAAAGATGCCAGAGACAGCCATGAAACAAAAGATGAGCGAGAGCATCGAATGGGCGACTCGCTGAGCGAAGATGAGGCCGAGGGCTCCTCCGAGCGTGATGGCGGCGAAGAGAAAAAACACTCCTGTTTCGGCTGCACTGGCGACATCCATCTCAGGCATCTCCCTTTGCAGCAGCTTCCTTGGCAGCAGCTTCTTTGGCTGCCTTCTTGGCACGCTTGTCGCGCTCTTTCGAGGCTCGCTTAGCCAACTCAGCGTCAACGGCTTCTTGGTGGACACCGGGAAGCACACGGGTACGAGAGGCGTCAAACCACAAGTCTTGACGGGTGAAGCCCGACATGCCATCGTATTCGTTGGTCATGAAGAAGGAGGTAAATCCACAAGATTCCATACAGAGTCCACAGAACATGCACCGGCCGAGGTCGATGCGGCCCGAGACGATTTGGTCGTCGGCGGGAAGGAGTTCAGCACGGTCGACCATGGCTTCTTCGCCAGAATCATTCCATCGTACTGTTGCGGTGTCGCCCGAGAGGTCGAGAACTTCTGCAAAGCGCCATTCTTGAGGTGCGTCGGTGTGGGCAGTAACGTGATTGAAAGTGTCCAATTCAGCGACAACTTCTGGCTTCTCTACCGCCGCATACTTGCCGACTTCAAGGTCAGCACCCATGCCGGCGTTTTCGCCTTCAGCACCGTCAAGGACGTCAACACGCAACTCAGTAGTCATGTGCAAACAATCGTTGGGGCAGATGTTCACGCACATCTTGCACGCCGTACATGTTTCCCAAATCACGCCGATTCGACCGTTGTAATTACCGGGGACAAAGAGCCACGGCTCCATGTCTTCAAGACGTTCGTAGGGATACTGAACGGTTTGTGGCTTCCATAGCGTGGGTTTGAGGTCAGAGGTCACACGGTCAGGTGCGAACTCTTGCCGGCTGATGTCGTTCATGTCCGCTGTTGAGGCGGCTCGAGCGCGACTGCCATCATCCAAGAACTCTGGATGGCTGGAGTTGTGGTATGCGCCAAGACGCTTGCCGAAGCGCTTACCGATGAAGGGGAAAGTACGCAAGGCAGTGATCAAGGTAATTTTGAACGGGTACCAAAACAAGTTTCTGAAATTCGGTTGTGCGTGTGGATGCATTGGCATGGTTTCACCTCACTCCTGCCCCGGGACTACAGTTCCCGCAGGCTCGACAGTATGGACATGGAACATTCGTTCCGGTGTCGCTGATTTATCCTCATCATTGAGATAAATCACGAAGATAGCAAGCCAGAACAGCGTGGTGAGGATGGGCACGAGACTGGGGATGCCAAAGGCGTCCCAAGCGTTCCCACCGGCCACGGTATCGGCCATATTTTCGGGTTTGAACAGGTACAAACGGTACACCAAAGCCAAGAAGACTTGGAGAACTGCCAGGGGCAAGAGCATGCGCCATCCAAATTCGAGGATTTGGTCGGTTCGGATACGAGCCAGTGAGAATCGAGCCCAAACGAAGACAATAAGGAAGACGAGCCATGATTTCACCAGCGTCATGATCGCTCCTGGAATCAAGAGGTACAATCCACCAAGGCCAAGGAATTCAATCGAACCAATGGTTCCTTGGAAGGGAAGATGCCAGCCACCAAGGAAGAAGTGAGTAAAGAGGAAACAGGCAGCATAGGTGCGAATGTATTCAGCCATGAACAACATACCGAAACGCATGCCTCCATATTCAGTCCACCAGCCTTCGACGAGTTCGGCTTCTGCCTCTGGCATGTCAAACGGTACACGTTCGACTTCTGCGATCATCGTGATGAGGAAGAGTGCGGCTGCCAGTGGCATCAGGAAGATGTTCCAAGCGCCTGCGGAGTGTTGGAAATGAATGCTTTCAACGATGTTGAAGGTCCCAGAAAGGATTGCTACGGAGAGCAAGGTGAGCAAAAGGGGAATTTCGTAGGCCGTAAGTTGAGCCGCTGAGCGAATACCGCCGATGAGCGTATACTTGTTGTTGGAGGACCAACCAGCAAAGAACACACCAATCGGAGCGATTCCGAAGATGGCGATGGCGTAGAGAATGGATAGGTCAGGATTGGTAGCGTAGATGCCACTTGAGAGCGGAATCATGCCGAGAATAAGAAGCGTAGATGACACGATGAGGAAGGGCGACACCTCGAAGATGAGGCGGTCTGCGCGTTGAGGGACCATGTGTTCCTTGACGAGGAATTTCATGCCGTCGGCGACGTTTTGGAAGAAACCAGGCAGAATGGTCTTGCCCATCCAAGAACGGTTGTTGACACGGTCAACGGTAGGGAAGTTTTCATCACGATTTCCGAAATTCTTGTTCAACCATTTGTTAACTGCCCCTATGGGTGTTCCCAGGCCAAAGGGGAGCATGTTCCACCATTCACCTGCAGTGACGCCGTTTTCACCGACCCAAAGCGAGCGAAGTGCCGTGGTTGCACCGTAGCGGTCTTGCATGCGGGCCACTGCCTTGCGTTCAATCCATAGGATTGCGAATTGCGAAAAGAAGAGCATCAAAAAGACGACGTTGACCAGCGCGAAAGTGGCCACAGCGAATGATATTGAAGAAGCGCTGTCCTCGAGGGGCGTGCCCGAAAGAAGGTCGATGAGGCTGGAACGGAGAACACCGTCCCTACTCAACATGAAGCCAACCAAATCGTACTTGTCATCCATGATATCACCTCAACGGTCTGTCTCTCCGATGCACGGATCAAAACTGCCCATGATGGCAGGAATGTCGGCCACTTTGTAGCCAATCATCGTTTTTGCAACGTAAGGAATTGTGATGAACATCGGTGAGCGGATCGACAGGCGGTATGGATTCTTGCCTCGGCCGTCTCCGCCGCCCTTGATGTAGAATTGAGAGGCCCCACGTGTGCACTCGTAGTTGGAGAAACCAGTTGCTCCTTCAGGGGCACGGGTTGGTGCCTTTGCGAGAATCATAGCGTCCCCACTGGCGTAATTGGTGTTCTTTCCACCTGGAATCTTCTCGATGGCATCGAGGATCATCCGGCAAGATTGACGCATTTCTTCCATTCGAACTCGATAGCGGTCGTAGCAGTCAGCACCTTTGACCGAGGTTGGTTTCTCAACTGCAGGCTCCCAGTCTACTTGGTCGTAAACCGAATAGGGGTGGGCCCAACGAACGTCGTAATTGACGCCAGCCGCACGAATGTTTGGCCCGGATACGCCAGCGTTGACCATGTCTTCGGCCTTGGCATATCCAACACCTTGCAATCGCACGAGCCAGATGGTGGATTCGTCAAGCATCATTTCGTATTCTTCGATACGCTTCTCGAACAACTTGATTTTCGCAATGAGGCGGTCAGCAAAGCCGACGGGAATGTCCCGCTTCACGCCACCAACACGGGGGTAATTGTAGTGCATTCGAGACCCTCCGAGCTCTTGGAGCAAGTCGAGGAACATTTCTCGGTCACGCATGCACCAGGTCATAAGTGTGAGGCTACCAATGTCCGGGCCGTAGGCACCGAGCCACATCAAGTGGGAGGCGAGGCGTTGGCATTCTGCGGAAATCAATCGGATGTATTCTGCTCGTTCTGGCACTTCAACCTCAAGGAGGTCTTCGGCGGCATAGATGTAAGAATTGGCCCACGTCATGGCACTCACATAACAAAGGCGGTCGCAGTACGGTGTAATCTGAGTAAAGTCGCGTGCCTCGGCGATTTTTTCTACGCCTCGGTGAATGTAGCCAAGTTCGGCATCGGTATCAACAACCGTTTCACCGTCAACTTTGACACGAAGCGTCCAGAGTCCGTGCGTCATTGGGTGCTGAGGGCCCATTGTAATCCACATTTGTGCCATGATACCGCCTCACTTCACACGACCCTCGTCGGTTGGTTTTCGACCGAAGCCTTGGGCGTCGTCGTACATTTCATTGAAATCATGATAGCGGATTTTATGCTGCTTTTGCAGCGGGTGGAAGCCTTCGGGGCTGTCGTGTGGGTTGAGGACACGGTGCATGTTTTCATGGCCTTCGAATTTGATGCCGACCAAGTCCCACGTTTCTTTTTCATTCCAGTCTGCACCTACCCAAATGCTCTGGACACTGGGCACTGATGGAATATCGGTTTGTGGCAGGGTGATCAGCACTTCAACTTCAAGCGGTACGTCCCTGCCCGACAACTTCTCAGCCACGTGAACGGTGTTGGTGTGAGGCTTTTGATTACTGACCGGTTGACGGAGGAAGTGGTATACTACATCCCATCCGCGGTCGTCGCCACCTTCTGGGAAATGGGTGCCCGTCACCATGGAACAATAATTGACGCCGAGGTCAAAGCGAAGGGTCTTAGCGAGTGCAATCCAGTGCTGGGGAGGTACATGGATTCGAACAAAGGGCATTTTGAAATCGTTCGAGTGATGTTCAACGGTCGCTACAACATCTGCTCCGCCGTAGCGGTCCATCACCGATGCAACGAGGGTTGCAGCAGCCGTTTCGGCTTGCTCGTTGGTGATGCGCATGCCCATGGTCAGTCCTCCCCGACGATGACGGGCTTGTCGCCCTTGCGGCCACTGCTTGGAGCGGCACCAATGCGAATGATCTTCTCACGCAGAAGTCCAAAGCCGTCGATGAGGGCTTCGGGGCGAGGGGGGCATCCTGGGATGTAAACGTCAACGGGAATGACGGTGTCGACGCCCTCAAGGATGTTGTAGGATTGGAAGTAAGGTCCTCCTGAAATTGCACATTCGCCCATGGCGATGCAATACTTGGGCTCAGGCATTTGCTCCCAAAGACGAACGACCTTATCAGCGAACTTCTTCGTGATGGGTCCGTTCACGAGCAAAACGTCGGACTGGCGGGGCGATGAACGGAAGAGAACACCGAACCGGTCGCCGTCAAAGCGAGGGGTTGCGGCTGCAGCCATCTCAATGGCGCAGCACTTGATTCCCAAGTGCAAGGTGAAGAGTGATTTGCGGCCTGCCCAATTAAAATAACGGCCCGCAAGAACGCTAAGGAATTGCTTGATTTTGGTTGCTTTGAGGGCTTCGTCGGTGACGTCGCCGACCATTTCAACCAAAGCACGGCTGTTGAAGGCTGCATAATTCTCGTCTTGTCCTGCCATTTCAACTCACCTCAAATGTAAATGCGACCACGCTTGCGGAACACGTACCAAACGCCAAGCGACATGGTGGCGAAGAAGGCTCCCAAGGTGATCAGTGCGCTGGTCGCTCGCTCAACGGCCCCCGTTCGGTCCACGACGTCTTGGGCGGTGGCATCAGAAGCGACCATGCCGCCAAGGACGAGGAACATGAAGGCGACATCAAACACGAGGAAGATGATGGCGTACCAATAATATTGGAAGTGGAATTGAATCATGGCCTCTCCGACCGGCTCACTTCCACATTCAAAGGTAGTGAGGCGGCGTGGGTAGAGGCTGTGGTCGCGTTCGTAACCTTCGAGCAAGTAGGAGCGTGTAATGTGCGGACGGGCGGGGTCAACCTTCGGGCGAACGACCCACGTGATGAGGAAATTTGTCAGCGGCATGATGATTCCGACAATCGTCAAAAATCCAATGGAAAGATAGGCACTTGGCACTGATTCAAGTCCCGACATCGTGACACCTTCTGAGAACGCCTACGCTCTCTATTCTTTGCCACTTGACCCCCCTCAATAAGCGTTGTCAAAGAGCATGGACCCAAAACGTCTGTCAGGGGCTATATTTGCGCCGTCAAAATTAACGCTTTTTCAGGCTGAAAAACGAGTGGTTCGAGGTTAGCGTCGTCGAATCAAAGCAGTGAGTGCCAAGATGATGAGGAGGCCAGCAGCAGCGGCTTGAATCGTAGTGTTGTTCGCCAGCGAGACGATGCCGTCCGGTGCGGAGCCTTGGGCAGCAAATTCGATGTTCTGACGGTCTAGGACGCCGGTCTCCGTTGGCTCAGCAGAAAGTGTGAATTTGTACAGATCATCGATTTCGGCACCGTAGGGGGCACGGATGGTGACGTTGACGTAGAGGCGTTCACCTTCATCCACCATGCACAATAATTCGCTGCTGCCCTCATCCCTACAATCAGGGTTGTCGCTATCGAGAATCACAGACCATCCCCGAAGGTTTTCCGAGGTGAAGACGCGGATTTCGGTTCGTACGTTACCCGTGTTGACAATCGAGATTTCAGTTTCTACGGCCTTCTGCCCGTACGTGACGTCTACTTCTTGACGGGAGCCGGCTTCAACAAACTCAATTTCGTGAACGATACTGACCTCGAGCGAGAGCGTCACTAAACCGCTGCGGTCTGCAGCATTGGATACGCTGGTTGCGAGAATCTCAAGCAGGCCGCTTTGACCGGTTTCAGCTCCGGGGTTGACTCGAATTGTCATCTCAAGATATACTTCGAAGACTCTGGACTCATAGCCTTCGATCAAGCCCAAATCAATCCTTTTTTGGTCCGCCGAGTTAATGTCCGAACCCAAGACTGGATTGGCACTCGAATCCAAGACAAAAGTGCCGTTGGCAATGTCCCAAATGCCGTACCCTGTTGGCACGCTTAACTCGCCACTGATAGGTAAGCCGTAAGCGGTAATTGAGCGCGTTGCGATTCCTTCCAGGCCGCCAATGGTAAAGACGGCATTGTCTTGCCCATCGCCCGTGTTCCGAATCCACATGCCAATGGTTTGCTCTCCACTCGGAGGCAGAATAATCGAAGCGGTTGTGGCGGTGTCGGTCGCCTCAAACCGAAGGTCCATCGAGAAATTACGGTCCGAGAGAACAGCGAGGAACACGGCTTCCCTTTGGTTGTCAGGAATGCCATCCCCGTTGTTGTCCTGGCCGTTGGGGTCGTCTTTGTTGCGAATGCGAACCGTTATTTGCGAATTTTCAAGTTCTTCTTCTCCATCAACGCTCACCACGAGATAGACCGTCGTCGTCCCTTGAGGTTCGACTTCAATTTCGCTAAACGGCATGCCATCCTCGTTCTCGAAGGACGTACCCCACGCTGGGTTGGCCGTCTGAGAAACGACGGAGAGGCTGATGGTGTCTCGCACGTTTCCGTCGTTGATGATCTCAATGGGGAAGCTCACCTGCGTCCCTGAGCGCCCCGTTTGGTCGGTCGCAGGAACGTTGACGTCCATTCCGTGAACAGCAGCAACGCTGACGGTCAACGTCACGGTATCATAGGCGGTGCCGCCGCTTGATGGGAGTACGCTGAAGACGAGTTCAATTTGTTCGGTCGCCAGAGCGTTTTCAGGCACACGAACAGTGACATCAATGCTGGTTGATTTTTCATTGCCGTGGCGTGAGCCGACTGAAACGGTTGATTGTTCAAGTTGAACGGCCCACCCTGTGGGTGCGGAAGAAGAGGCGATGCGCAAGTTATCAGGGCCATTGCCTTGATTGGTCACGGTGATGGACGTGGATTTGTTGCTACCAGGGTCGATGTTGGAGAGTAATGAAGTAGCGAGCGAGATGCTGGCCCCGTAAGATTGGCCTACTACGACACGAAGATCGGTTTGACACTTGACGGTTGAGCCGTCTTTACCGAGGATGGTGATGACGGTTTCTGCCCCCGCCGTGACCGAATCGTCAGGCGTAACCGTGAAATCAAAGGCTTTCTCACCGTTGCCGTTATTGTAAGGTAGGAGACCAGAAGATGCACCGTCGACTTGAACCCACGAAGACTTGCTGCCCAGGGAACCAGCAGTGACTGTCCAGTCAGCGTTACCTACGTTCGTATAGGTTGCCACCACCGTCGTTTCTGCATCGGGGTTGACGGTGACAGAACTTTTGCTCAATTCAACTTCACATTCTTTCAATTCGGGCACGTTCAATTCGAAACCTTCCGTGTCCTTAGCTTCCTGTGACGGGTCGTTGGTCACCGTTCCTGTTACTTCCCAGCAATACTTGTCAGCGGATTGCCCCTCAGGGACCTCTACTGTCGCTGTCACAATCTCTGATTCTTCTTGATCAATACTGACTGTGGTTTCACTGAGTGAAACGGTGAATTCCGAGGAACTACCACATCCAGGCCCTGAACTTTCGTCCACGACCAAATTGATGGTCTCGTTGGTTTGGCCGGTATTTTCAACCTCGACCAGGTAGTCAACCTCTTGCTCGCCCCCCCACGTCTTTTGATTGGTATCAATAATGATGTCTACGCCGAACACGGCGCTTCCAGAGCCGTCTCCAGCTGTTGTCGTGACGGTGACGGCTTCTTGGGCTGGCGCACCCGCAACGTCTGGAGGTGTTGCTTGTTCGTTGGCAGTTACGGTGATGGTGGTGTCGCAGGAACCTTCTGCTGCTTGTGTCAGCGTGATGTTCATGGCTGCTTCTTCGTAAGAACCTGCATCGATTGCTCCAGTAATTTGAGTGACCGCCGACGTGTAAGCATTGCATTCAGCAGTTGCTTCTTCGGAAGTAGCGAGCGTGACGGTCACTGGATTTGACCCTGTATTGCGAACGCGTATCGTATATTCGTCAGATTCGCCTGGATTCACAGTGAGGGCCGAGGGGATTGGAGTCACTTGAATTGAAGCGTCTCGGGCACCGTCTGCACTTGCAAGGGGGGCAGCCAGCGGCAGGAGGGCTGCGCACAAGACCGCCACAAGGAAGACTGCTCGCCGTTGTTGCCTCGCATCCGCGGCAGCACGAGACCTCATGGCACGCGCTCGTGGTCCTCCTATCAAAACCCTATGCTCCCCACGCATCAAAACGGCGCTTACATATCATGCCATGACGAAGTGCTCTGCGCTTGCTTGGCAGTTGGTACATTGGGACAATTCTGCTGCTTGACACCCGCCGTCGGCGTGATAACGGGCACCACAGGTTGGACAACCTCGCGCTTGACCTGTGACTGGTTTTCGGCAAGACCAACAAATGGGACTCTGAGCACTTGTGGACGGAACGGGAAGCGGCATAGGAGTTTGAACAACCGCTTTGGGCATCATTGGAGCCATTGACTCAGCCCGATTTCGGCGAGTCTGCAACCCTAAAATCAGGAAGGCCACGACAAGAACAACGCCAACAAGAGAGATGGCCACGGTCGTAGAGAGGCCCGAGGAAGGTGAGGTTCCAACCGGTTCACCGGTTGCCGTTACACCAAAGGAATAGGTCGATTGCGTCGATGGGCTGTCAACAAGTTCCAAGGAAATACTGGCTTCACCCGGAGCGTCTGCGCGTATGTTGAGGCGAACGAGGGTTGATTGGCCAACCTCCAACTCGAGCAGGTCGTTACCATCAACCGAAACGGCCCAATTCTCTGTGTTGAGGGCCCGAAGTTGCCGCTGAAGTGGCGTGTTGCCGCTGTTCGTAAGTTCAACCGTCACCTGACGCTGCTCTCCCGTATTGAAGGAAGGAACGGCTCCTATGTCCCAGGTGACTTGTTCATTTTCGGCCACGAGCAATCCGATGGTCGTGCTCAATTCAACACCGTTGTCCGCGAGGGTGAGGGTAAACGAGGGCTCGCTTAGAGGTGGGGTTGAGGCGCTGATCAGAACATTGCAGACCACTGGCACAACTTGACCGACGCCTACCGATTCAACCGGTGTGCAATCACCAAACATCATCGATTCTAATTCAAGACTGGCACTCGGAGACCATGCTGTTTGGGCATCATTGCTCAACAGCCACGTGAATTTCATGGATTGTCCGGAAGGATGAGACCCTGGCCCCTGAGGGGTGCCGTAGGTTGTTCCGTCACTGAATTCCAAACCAACAAAGGCCAGTTCTGGATTTGGAAGGACTTCAACCTCGAGCACCTGTTCCCACGTGAAACGGGAGGAGCCGTTGTCAAGATTGAGTTTGATGGTTCCTGAGCGTGCATTTCCATTACCCTCGAGAGAAAACAACAGATTCTTTGTCGAGGCCCATGGAAGGTCAAAGGGTTCAACGGTATTGGTCACCGACCAACCGCTTGGCAACTCGAATGACGGAGAGATGCGCATGTCCGTATTCCCTTTGTGTTCAATCGAATACATCAGGCTGATGCTGGAATCAGGGCGGAGGGTGCCGAGAGAGGATTCCAAATTAACCCAAAGTTCACGGATGGTGATGACCTTGATAGGGATTTCAAACTCGGTCAATTCTTGTCCCTCAGTTTGACTGACTGCGGTAAGTTTCACCATGCGCTCAGCACCTGCGGCCGTCATCACCTGAGGGGGTATGAAAGACAGTCCGACCTCCCGATATGCTTCGCTATTGATGAGGCCCGTAGAGCCAGATGTTGCTCCTGCTTCCGTACCGAGATTGGTGAATCCTGCACCCCATCCGGTTGGAGGTTGGAGGAAGAGGTCGTATCCGATGGGCGCATTTCCGTTATTGTAGAAACGCACGGTCATGTTGGTCGGGTCTGTGGGGTGCACTGGAACGATTTCATAATCAAATTCAAGCGCAGCTTCTGGCAGATCGGGGACGACCAATTCAATGGTGAGAGGATAGTCCACGCTGTTATCAACATCTAAACCGATGAGATCGATTTGATAGGTCCCCGGTGCTGGTGGTGCGGGATGAACAAGCGTCACAGTGATGTATTCTGAGGCTTGACCTTCCATCGAGAAATTTGAATTGGTACTTCCAACATACCAAGAGAGGGCTTCATTGGTCTCAAGTTTTGTCACCTGCCCAGTATCCATCGAGGCATTGGTGCCGATAAGCGCTGTATTGGTGAGCGTGATGTTCCAAGAGGTAGTGGTTGTGGTGCTTGATTCCAAGATGATGCTGGGGTGAGGCGTTTCCAGCTTGACACCTGGAGCGGTTACGTTGGTTTGAATGTTGAGAATGTTGTTGTTTTCACGGATTTCTTCGAGGTTGTCGTCGGGGTCAATGATGAACGAAAGGGTAACTGGGCCGGCGGTTTGGGGTGTCCAGAGCCAAACGAGATTCTTGGTGGCTCCTGCTCCCAGTTCGATGGTTTTGCGATCCTGTTCGACCCCATCGACCTCAAAGGCGATTGGGAATGAGTCAGCTTTGATGTTACCGAAATTGAAGAAACTGGTGGTGAGTTGTACCTCGTCTCCGACTTGGGGGATGCCGACGTTCATCGAAAATTCATCCGGCTCAACCATCGGGTCTGGGCGCAAATCATTCACACCATGTCCGAGAACCGCAATGGCGTAGGGTTGCGTTTTGGAACCACTGTGTTGAGCGTCCTTTACTTTCACCGTCCAAGTCCCTTGGACCGCAGCATCGATGAGCACGACTTCGAGATTGTTGACTGAATCCCGGGTCCCGCCAGTTGTTGAACGCCCGTTTGCGAAGTCATTTCCGAGATAGACCGTCCCGTCGGGGTCGGTGATTTCAAGGTCCAAATCATTGACTAATTGAGCGTTCGAAAATCGAGAACCCCGCTCGTCTGACCACGTCAAAACGGCTTTGAACAAACCCGAGTTTTGGGTCAAGTTGAACGCATATGTTTTGCTGTTCCCTGTTCCAGACATGACCGAGCGGTCGTCCACCCAAATCCCTTGGCCCGTCGACGGAGCGAGGGTGTTTCGTAGGTTAATACGCCCCCATCCTTCGTCATCGTTGGGAATATCACGAGTGCCCATATCTTGGGCGCCGAGAACGAGCAGTGCTTTGACCAAAGCACCTTGCGGTGAAGGGCGTTGAGCAATTTCTTGAAGATATTCACGCACCATCGTTGCCGCACCAGCAGCATTGGGCGTCGCCATCGATGTCCCCGTATACTCGAGGTAGTACGAATTGCTCCATGTGGCAGTACCAGTATCTGCTGCCTCTTGTGCCCGGCATGAACGTACGTAGCCACCGGGCGCAACGAGGTCGGGCTTAATTCGTCCATCATCGGTTGGCCCTCTCGACGAACCGCTCATCATGGTATTCGGAGCACCGTTGTATCGGTTTTGATGGTTGCCGACTGAAATGATGTTTTTGGAGGTGGCTGGTGGGGAAACCGTACCTGAATCAGGACCGTCGTTGCCTGCTGCAAAGAGAATGGTCAACCCTTCACGGCCGTTGTAATAGCGGTCGTAATAGTTGGCACGGTCGTCCACGTCTTCGGTTTCTGAATTGTATTTCCCCTGCTGACTTGCAGCAGATGAACCCCATGAATTTGTGTGGGTTCGTGCGTTGGCATTGTAGGCCGTGTTGAGTAAGTTGTTGAGTGAAGGTGATTGGAAATTGCCCGTATTGTCGTTTTCCATGGCTTGGAAATACAACTCTGCGGCCTGAGCAACACCTCCATAACCGCCCCTGAACCCGTCTCCAAGAACGGTACAGGAGACGTGTGTTCCGTGGCCTGAGTGCTTGTCAGCAGTTGAGCCGTCGCCAATCACATCGTAACTGCCGACCACGCGCGTTCCAAAGTCGCCGTGGTCTTCATCGAGGCCCGCATCTGCTACCGCTACAATTTGGCCAGACCCGTCCAGATCTGTGGTGAAGTAGGTACGCATGGTATTGGTTTGCATGTGGGTGCGGGACTGGTCGTTGAAGGCGGTGAAGGCCGGGTCGGGACGGAGGTACATGACAGAAGGTTGCTGCATGATATGGTTGAGGTGTCCATCTCGAACATAGCCCTCGTAACGGCCTTCATCCCATGCCCGTGCATCATGCAAGCCTTGAGCCACGACATCGGCGAGGTTCTGGTTGACCTCGCCACCATCATCATCGGCCAGTGCCACAACATTTCGAGGCCCTGTATCGTCTCTCCAACCTTCCAAGCGCACCAGCGTTGAGCGCAACGCAAATTCGCCATCGCTGAGAAGTAGGACGTCAAGCAGGTCATCGTGAATCAGCATCCCAAGAGGGACGGCATGACTTGCAATGAGGCCCGGGTGCAGTTCTGCTTGTTCCAGTGCACTGGGTGTGCCCTGAACCATCAAACCCGAGGGAGCAATGTATTCGCGGACTTCAAGACCGTGAATCGACCCCAGGTCCTCCCGCGCCTCTGTCATTGGGAGGTCATTAGAAAGTACAAGCAGAAGTAAATCAAAGCGAGGCTGCATGAGCTCCGCAGGAATGGGGCGGTTCAATTCAAGCCCTTGCCCGTCAAATTGGCCGATGGAACTGACGGCAACAGGAGCCCGTGTTTCTTCCACCACTGTCTCGTCCATCGTCCCCTCTGCGTTGTGGTAAACGTCGTCTCTGATGTCAAAGCGAACCCAATTGGGTGGATAGGCGGACTGAACATCGGTCTGCTGGGATGTTGGCATTAGTACCGAGCCAGAGGTTGAGGCCAGCAAAAGCACGACAAAGACGCCGGCACAAATGCGGCTGGAGTCCCCTGCCATGAAGATGGCTTTGGCTCATGTCCTTTATCGGTTCGGTCTGCTTGAACAAACAGTGCTTCAATCCAAAGGCCAGAAATGGCGTTCGGCCTTGTCGAAGAAGATTTCTTGCGACCAAAGCCCGACGTTGTGAGGCCAGGATTCTTGACGCAATTGACCAGAGTAATCCGTGTAGGATAAATCAACGACGATGATGTAGTCGTCCCATACCGTGTAGCCGATTACCATCATTTCCAACTCATCGCCCGAAATTGAAGTGTGCCCCTCCACCTGGGCGAGTTCAAGCGACATCGTTTCGATGACTTCTCCGTCGCTTGTTTGGAATTCAATCTCAAGGCTCACGTCGGTGATGGCTCGACTTCCATCGTTGTGAATCTCTGTCATCAGAAGGTGTCCACCGCGTTGCATGTAGTGGGTCTCAAGAGTCACAGCGTCTCGAGGCAGAACCCAATACCAACCACTTACGGCGAGCACGAGGAATAACAAAACTACGGCACCGGCCATAGCAACACGAGTAGGTGTCACTTCACTGCGTAGTGTATCAAGGAGTTTTGCTGCTTCTTGAGCAGCCTCCCACGCTTCTTCGTCGTCCACTTCATCATCTCTACGGAGATCATCGGCTGAGGGGATTTCAGACATGATATTCACCCGAAGATAAGGGCCAAGCCGCTGGCCACCGCAGAACTGATCGGGTCAACTACCATGATGTGTCGTGTTTCAACCAAACCTCCAGTTAAACTTCCAACCAGTGAAAGGTCCGTCACGATACCGTTGACACCAATGGATGATGCTGTGGGCACGATGCCCGTAAACTGAGCATCGAGCAGGACAGCACGTCCTTCAAATTCAAAATCACCGAACAAAGGAATGTAATATCCCGGCTCGATGTAGGCTTCAGCACTTGCAACCAAGCGACCGTCGGTGATGTCATCTATGATGATGATAGGATATTCTCCTGGGCCCGAATAGATGTGAATCGTGGCACCTTTGAGGTTCTGCCCGACCACTTCAATCCGTTCAACGGTCACACCTGGTGCCGTGGGCAAATCGGTTTGCCGGATGTAGACCTGCTTGACGCCCACGCCTGATGATTCCACGCGCATACCAAAGTCATCAGTCAATTCAAGGACAAACCGGGTTGGTAAATCTTCAGCGAGCATCAATACGTCGCCTTTTGCATCAATGGCTCGTCCACTCGCTTCCAAGTAGAGGTCCATATCATCAGTATTTGAGGAGTAATCGAGCGTTCTCATGCCCTGGAAGGCCGTTTGCTCGCGAATGTCAAACCGAGTATCGGGCTCGGTAGCGAGGTGCATTTCGCCCGGCAAATCACGCATGAAGGCCGTTGAAGGCCACCAAAAGCCGTCCACATAGCGGAGTTGTTGAAGCATCAATGAATCGGCAGAATGCTCGTTGATTCGGTATTCTTCAGGAACGACAAGGTCAAGGATGAGAATATCACCGATAACGGCGGAAACGTCTGTTGATTGGGGAATCCCCATCACAAGAGTCTCAACGCGGGTTAAGGCTTGGTGGTCGATGAGGATGGCATGTGCCGATTTGAGACGGACGCCAGCGTCATAATGCATATCGATGGATACACGGGGCACGGTCAGGTTTTCCTGCGTAGAGAAGAGCGCGTTGATCTCAACATTGCGTGGTTGATTGGTGTCGAAACCATCGACATATAATTGTAAATCTTGGCCCTCCAATCCATTCGCTACGATGGTGAATTGCTCCCTTTCGGGTTGCCATTGAGACATTTTCAGGTCAACCTCATAGGTTGGTATGCCGTCAAGTACACGGAAATCATAGAGCAACTCGATGGTGCCTGCGGGTAAGGAAGGCAACCATGAACGGATATGCCATGAACGACGGTCCTCGAGCATGATGCCTTGCTCGGCGAGAAGCGTCAAGTTGACATCTGCCATTTCGGCGTCAAAGACGCGTCCGTCTTCCAATGCATAAACCAGCGATTCAACACCGGTGACATTGGTTGACTCAATGATTGAGAGGGCCTGAGGGCGTTCGGCTTCGTCGACGATTCCATCAGCCAAGATTTCGGCGATTGCCTCACGACTTGACAGCGTGTAGGTTGGCATTCTTGAGAGGTTGAAGACCACGCGCGTTTGTTCAAGTGATTCCATGCCAATTCCGTGCATCCAATGAGGCTCAATTTGAAGATTTGAGCCCTTCTTGAGGTCAACGGTCATGTCAAAGGATTCTCCCGTGAACAAATCAAGACCCAAACTCATGTTCTCGCTTTCACCAATATCACCACCGACGTTCACCGAGAGTGCGTGTACAAAGTCATTGACAACGCCGCCGAAATCGACGAGATCGCCGAGGAAAAACGAGACTGCTTCGATGCCTTCTTCTTCGCCAAAGGTAGGCAGGGCCAAACTTTCAGAATCAACATCTGAAGGCAGCGTCAGAGAAATATTAGCGGGCAGCGGTTCGAAGTAAATCCGACCGTTCAAACCGAGGAAGGGGTCATCGTAGGTGGATTCATCCTCAAAGGAGATGGCAAAGGGTGAGGATGTTGCTCGGACGAGTTGTATCTCTGAATTCCCTTCAGGGCCTGTTGAACCAGGGACGAGTGGACTTAAGCGTTGAATGGACGTAATATCTGAAATCTGCATGCTCAGGCTGGCCTCAGCCGTATCCTCATTGACCCAAAACCGCATGTGGTCACCGTCCATGGTCAACGGCGTGGAAGCATTGGTCATTTGCAGTTGAATGCTCTGCATTGGTTGGTCGGCCACGTAGCCCACGGTATCGCCCAAGACCAATGAGAAGGCGGCTGGAAGGCCGTCCATGCGGATGGCATTGCGTTGCTCTCCGGACTGGCCACCATAGGTGATGGTGCCAATGGGTTCACTGGCCTGATATTGAAGAGAATCAGCCTGTTGGGCGATGTTGAAATCGCCCGGTCGATTGGAAACCGTAGCCGATTGTTTAACAGCGGAATCCAAATCACCGTCGTCGTGTTTGATGTGACCGATGAGAAGAGAGCCGCTGGGCGAACCTTCCAACTGCATGTCTCGCACTTCGTTAATGGGGTCAAAGGCGTGCCTAACTTGGGAAATGCCGCCGATGCGCATGCTCATGGCTACGGGAACCAGCGGGTCAACCGGTCCGATCCGACCGTCGACCACTGCGATATTGGTATCTTCAGAGAGAAGGATGTGATCCATGTCGGGCAACCATGGCTGTGGGCTGCTGGCTAAGGCAAAGGTCAGGGTATCGATTTCCATCGGTTCTCGTTGAGAATTTGGAAGGCTCTTTTTGACTTGATTGAAACAACTGATTTGGATTTCTCCGCCCGTTGAACCCGCCGTACCCACAACGGCATTGGGCAGCCCGTTGAGGATGGTACCGATGTCAAGGACCACTTCAATGACGGTGAGTAAGGCATTGTCAAAGAGTTGCGCGATGGTGTTCAGGTTCGGATTATCGTAATTCAACCGATTAACGCCACTTGAGGCCAAGAGGAAACTCCCCTGTATGACGATGACTCGCGGTAGGTTTTCCATGCTCACCGTCATTGAGGATGAATCGCCGCTGTATCCTCCTCGCTTGAAGGTGGAGTCGTAGTTGAAGGCAGCGATTGACGAAGTTCCTGCAATGAGGAAGAGGGTGTTTGGAGGGGAGGCGGGGTTGATGGGAAGGGTGGGGTCGTTGACGTTGCCACTAGAGTCTCCGCTGAAGTTCTTAATCGCAATGATCAGCGAAAGGCGGTCTGGAATTTCACCGGGGAAATTAATCGAACCAGGCGCCTCACCTATCGTGGTAAAAATAGCAGCAATTTCATCGTCTTGCATCGTTCCTGATGGCATCCCGCGTATCCACAAACGAGAATCTGTGATGTTGCCGAAGGGGTCGTCACCTTCTGGAACATTGGAACGGTCTTCGAAATAATGAATGTAAACATCGGTACCGACATCTGAGAAAATTTCAACAGTATCAAAGGTGTTTTGTCCGTAATTATCGTTGCGTAGGGTGAGGTCTACTTCACTTGGAATCAGCGTTTTACCTTCCTCTGGATGGAAGCCCACGTCAATGTATGCGTATTCAAGAATCGGAATGGATTCATCTGGCTGGACTTCGCCAAAATGAACGTAACCAACTCCAATTCCAATGCCACATTTATGCTGGCGGCTTGGAGTATCATAGTCCGTTGCGGGGTCGTAATTCAGCGTTTCACTGCAGTCTGTTTGTTTCGTCGTGCCCGGTTGATTTGGATTGGTCAGCCGTATCGCGTAGGGTGCGGTGATGCCCGTGAGGGCTAATTCGCTGGAATTGACTTGGCCGGTCAAAAGAGCGAGCGTCAAATCCGCAACTGAAGTAAAGGCAGCATTGAGATCAAAGGTAATCCGCTGTATTCCTACACCAAGGTCAACATCAACAGGTGGTTGCGTGAAGCGCGTGTCGATGACGACAGCGTAAGACTCAGAATTTGAGAGGGTCACGTCAAAGGAGAGACCCTTCATGAGAGTCACCTCGAGGAATTCCAATTGGTCCCAAAGCGGGTTGCTCAAATTCATTGCTTTAACCGACCATTCAAAGGTAGGCCGCAACCAAATCTCGTCGATCAATGGAATCAGCCCACCGCCAAACTCAACACCCCATCCATCGCCGAACGTGGTCAACCCTTCAACGGTAAGTGCGACAGAAAGGTCCTTGGTTCCGTCTCCGTCAATATCGATATAATTCTCAAAAAGCACGAAATCTGTTCCGACGAGGAGTTCGCCAGTGAAGGTGCCCGAATCCCATGCTTCGTAGGAAGGGCCGTTGTTTCGTGATGAGAAATTGACGTAGACGGCATAGGTGTTGATGCCGAAACCAAGCAGGTTGTCAAGCCCCAGAGCGTCTACTGAAAAGAGGGTCTCCCAGAGGTTGTAAGGCCAAGCGTCGGGATGGGTGGCGACATCGGTGAGGAATTCATAGGGGCGCGGGTGGTCTTCTTCCATGGGGGATGTATCGCGCAATTCGACCTGGTCGAGATAATTCTCAGCGTCAGCTAACGCGTCACCACTTTGAACGGGACGTTTCGAGGAATCGAGGAGAGCGAAAGAATTCTGCGAGCCCTGTATGGCCACAATTTCCTCTCCCGTATCGGCTCGGTCGGCCAAGGTCTCAGCCAGCGCATCGAGAACGCCAAAGTCGTCGCGTGCCACTGAAACATCGGCTGAAACAGGTTGCATGAGCGAAAAAAGCATCACACCCACGAGGAGGAAAGCAAGGCCTTTGCCGTTCTGAGATTGTGGCAGGCCCGCTCGCACGACGCGTAGAGCAGGCTCATCCATAGCCAACGGTCTGCCCTCCTCCTTTGAGAAGCATTCGCCGCCATGATTCAACATCGGGCTTTTTTGGAACCGCCGAAAAAGACTCAATCTTTCTTGATAAGTTGGTCAACCCCGCAGGATGGACAGGCTGTTACCGCTTCGTTCAACCCCGCAGGAAGGTCGATTTCGAACAAAGCCTCGCACGCGCTGCAGGTGTGGCGTACCAGTGTGGGAGCGGGCGCTGGCGGTGGTGTGGCTTGCGGGGGCTGTGGAGGTTCTGCAGCAGTGGGAAGAGCAATCGGTGAGGGCGTGGAGATTTGGGGCGCAGGTGCAGGTGCAGGTTCGCTGGCTGCAGGGAGTGCTACGCCAGCGGATGCTGCTGGAGTCGGGGAGGTAACTGCTTCCGAAGGCAGAGCGACGGCGTTGGTTTCAGGTTGTTCCACAATCCCAGATGAGAGAGGAGGTTCTTCATCCTCGAATTCAGTCATCAACGAGGCGAGTGGGTCTGCGCCTGATGGTACAGGTGAGGCCGTGTTGAAGCCCGACTCATTGAGCAAGGCAGCGGCTTCCGCAGCCGCTTGACTGCTCCCTTGAGAGAGCGTTGCAGAGGTCACGGTGCGAGGCGCAAAAGCCGTATCGTCTTGGGGCGCATCTGATGAACCATAGATGGCTTCCATCTCCGCCTTTTTCGCTGCTGCTTCTTGATCTTCTTTCGGGGTGACCTCTCCCATATCCAATCCGGCATACACCTCCGCCTTTGCGAGAAGGGAGAAGGTTCGGCGTTGGGCGACCATCATCATGTGACCTCGGGCTTCCTCAACAGAGAGCCCTCGGTTGGTGAGCAAATCTAGGGCGAGGCGCCGTTGCCAGAAACGATAGCCAAGTACACTCAAACCAGCCAGTAGAAGGATGAGCCCAACCATGGCCAGCATGGGTCCGTAGGATACTGAATCTTCCTGTCCAGCAGCGACGTTGACCGAAAAGGCGTAGGTTGCCGAGTTGTTGGATGCATCAAAAACCGTGACGACAATGTCGTTTTTTCCAGCACGGTCGAAACTTAGGATTGGATTAAGACCCACGCGGTCTGGGTCGTCTCTGGAGTCACCGTTTCCGTCAGTATCCTCTGTGGGTTCAAGGTCCCAATGGACCCGTAAATCAACGTCTGAATCGTAATCATCCGTGACCGCTACCGTGAAACTTGCTGAATCTCCCACGGCTAATGTGCTGGTGAAATCAGCCAAAAGAGAGGTGTTGAATCGTGGTAGCGTCGAGTCAACAAAGCGGATGGTTGCGGAGGTGTTGGCTTCATTACCGCTCGGGTCGTTGACGATGAGTGTGATTTCTTGGGAGGCAATCGTTGCACTGGTAAGGGTGAGGCTTGTGTTTTGATTTGACGCAACGCCGTCAACCAACCATTCGCAAGATTCAATTTGGTCGTCATCACTACTGGCGGCGCACGTGAGAATCATCGTTTGACCAACTTCCGCCCTCCAGCCATCAGCCACGGGTGTACCTCCACTGGAGACCTGGATTCTTGCAGTGGGAGCCTGAGTGTCTTCAACCGTGACCACGTAGGTCGAACTGACGACTTCTCCTGAAGCAGCGGTCATCGTTGCAGTCACTGTTTTTTGCCCAGGGCTGTCCCATGCAGTGGTGACCTCAAGACCCTGGCCGTCTCCGTCGTTGGACCCGTTACCGTCCAGATTCACATCCGTGCCCGCATCGAAATCCCATGAGAAGGTACCTCGCTGACCCAAGCGGTTGGGGGATGCGTTCGCATCGAGCGTGATGCTTTGGCCGATGGAAACCGTTCCTCCTCTGTCATCGTTGACCACGGGTGTCAATGGAGGAGAAAGTTCCAGGCGCACCGTCATTCGCAGGTCTTGTGTTCCATTTCCACCACCCAACGGCACGTCCGTGTTGTCAACAACGAGCAACAACTCTTCTCCCTCAAGGGAACTGGGCACCTGCCAGGTCAGCGATTTTGGGGTATCCACCGTTTGTAAACCGCCACCGTCAATGTATTGGATGCCAACAGCGCCCGAGGTGTAGCGGTCGTGCATGGTGCGTGTTTGGAGATATACGTCTCCGATAAACTCCAAATCCCATGCTGACAGAACGACCGTTGTTCCCGCATCCAAGCGGAGGTCGTCCCCCTCAAGGAGGATGGAAAATGTTCCTGCATCCACGCCCACGAGATCGTTGTAGGGCGTCCAGAAACTTTCCTGTACTGCTGAGACGGATGCGGAAACCGTACTGCGAATTCCACCTTGATCACCCTCTCCCTCATCACCGGCGTGCGCAGTATTGTCGAGCACCATGTACCATCGCTTGGCTTGAATGGAGGGAGGGACACTCCAGTGGAATTCATACCCTCCGAGGGCAGATTCTGTACTGGCTGGTTGAGCCATTGAGGCACGATACGATTGACCTAATTCGTAGGGTTGTATACCGTTTTCATCGAAGAAAAGAAGGTCGATTGCATCGTTGAGAATGATGACATTCATGGCATAGACGTCTCCCGAGGAAAGGACACCTAAATCCACAATGATGCAGACCTCTGGGTCGATGTCAATGGTTGGCGGTAGGGTTGTGGCTGATTGCGTCAGACAACCGGGAGCGTCTCTGCCTTGCGCTGCCAAAGCTGTTGAGGGCACACAGGCGACCAAGAGCAACATGAGGACGAGCATCACGCAGCGCATGAAGCATGGATAGCAATCCGCCCTTTCAACGATTGGGTGCAATGCTCGCCTCGTGCCAACCATCCACATTTCGGACCAAGTGGGTAACTTCTCCGGTCTCTGTAACGAGCATTCGGTCACCGTCAGCAAGGGCCACAACGGGCAGTCCGTTGGCCTCCTGTAGGGCTTCTTCAAGCGGTTGGTCCGAGGATTTGATGCGGTTGCTGTAGTGGGTCAGGGCCAGGAATCCTGCCCGAAGGTGACGGGCTGAACGAACGGCTCCTTTGGCGGTGGAATGAAGGTGCTCCTCCGCTTTGTCCTGTTGTTCTTCGAGGAAGGTTGCTTCGTGCACCAAAAGGGTTGGAGCCAATTCGGGCGTAAATCCTCGAGCCATCGATGCCGTATCCCCTGAGATCATCACGCTGGTCGCTGGTAGGTCAGGGAGTCGGAATGAACTCGCGTGCAAGTTCGTCCCGTCCACCATGGTGATGTCCTGACCCGTTGCCAGTTGCGTGCGTTCATCGGCGGAGAGGTCCAGAGCCCCTGCCCGTTTACGGTCAAAAGCTCCTTTGCTTGAGCCTTTGCTGACCATCCATGCACACGAGGGGACGGAATGTGTGGTTGGCACTGAGCGTAACGAACAATGCTTCCATCCTAGAGGTTGAGGCATTTCGTCAAGGCGTACGGCCTTGAAGGTCGTCGGGTCCAACTCAATCCATTGGTCACTCTCGCAATCACCCAATACCCACCGAACCGGAAAGCCGAGGTACTGGCCACCGAGTTCGAACCAAGCACGCCATTGACGGGCCAGTTCAGCCGGAGGTGTGTCCTCGGGCACGGGTGTGCCTTCAAGCAAGGCATTGAGGACTTCAGAAGAGGTTGGACCGAGAATAAGCAGGGGTTGTTGGCGATGTTCAAGGTCCATTGATTGCAACCAAGGAAGCGCCCCCCAGGTGTGGTCAAGGTGTCCGTGCGTGAATGCGAGGACGTCGATAGAACTCGGTTTGAGCGTCACTCCTTTTTCCTTGGATTTGAGATGCTTGCGTTGCGCAGCATATCGCTCCTGAAAGCCCTCACCTGCATCAACGACAACGGTACCATCGGCACATTTGACGATGCTTCCGCTCACCGAGCGCGAGCCTGTTGGTCGCGCTGAGGCCGTACCGAGAACATGGACGTCGAAGGGCATCAAATCACCTCAAGAATTCATTGGGATGGGGGTTGCGGGGAACCAGCGAAGCAGAACGATCTCGTCGATAGCTCGAATCCAACGCCACGGGACGGCCAGAGGAATACTGCCTTCGACCAAGTCTTCTGGCGTATCGCGTACGAACAGGTGCGTGCAGTGCATGCTTTCAGCATCGATAACAGCGTCATGAACGGTACCTAATTTCCGCCCGTTGGGCAAATAGACATCAAGGCCCGTCCATCTGGACATGACCTCTTCACCTTGCACCATGAAGAAGGCTGTGCGGTGACCCTCAATAAAACAACGGCCAGAGTTGAAGACATTTGACCCAAAGTTGAGTCGTCAAGCCAGCGTCACTTGCCACGGTTGAGGTTCGCACGGAGCGAAGGTCGCAACTTCTCTGCGCCCTTGCCCTTCTTGTGCAGACCACGACCACGCTTTCCAGCGGAAGTCTTACCACGGTAAGCCCGTCCACGGTGAGCGGTGTTGCCGTTGGCTCGTGAGAACACACCGAGTTGCTTGTCGTTGATGATAGCAGGGTGGTGCGTGTCAAGCATGATGACTTCGAAGAACTTGTGCTTTCCATCTTGGCCAACCCAGTAGGAGTTGAGCACTTCGAGGTTGGGGAAGTGGCGAGCCACACGCTCTTCAGCGATGCGTTGGATGTTCTTGGCCATGGTGATCTTGGAGATACCAGCCTTGGATGGCTTGCGCTTCATGTTGATCTTACCCTTGCGAAGACCACCACGTCGAACACGGGTGCGAATCAGAATAACGCCTTGCTTGGATTTGTAACCAAGACGGCGGGCAGCATCGAGGCGAGTCGGTCGGTCAATGCGGCAGTTGACGGGTTCACGGCGCCATTGGGCCATGCGAGCCTGTCGGTACATGTGGGGCAGTGCATCGTTTGGGCGCTTCCATGTTTGTCGTACATGTTGATACAATCCTTGAGCCATGGATGTCACCTCTGCTTCTCAGCATCACGGCGACAAATCTCCCCTTTATGAGTCTGCCCACGCGGTCTTTGCCGCTCATGGCTGCCAAAGCGGGAGGCCTTCGGCTTGAATTCCACGCCATCCGCCCCATAGAGAACGGACGTTGGTCCAACCCATGTCCTGAAGAGCCTTGGCTGCGATGGCGCTGCGAAAACCGCCTCCACAATAGAGGACGATTCGGGTGTTATCATCCCAATCCTGCTTCTCAATGTCCCGCTCGAGGACGCCTTTACCGATGTGTACGGCTCCCTCAAGGTGGCCTGCCTCGTATTCGTGAGCCTCACGGACATCAACGACCACCAGAGATTCTCCATCCCCCATCATGTTGCGCAAGTCTGCAGCTTCGCATTCCTCGATGAGCGCCCGAGCCGCGTTGACGATAGCGAGAAAACGTGGACTGTGGGTTTTGCCCATGACCCCTCCAGAAGGGTTAGCCTCTTGAGGAAATCGCTCCAGCCCACCACATGGCTGAGCAGATCACAGGCTTGGCTGCTGTTACCGAGGCGCTTGAACAAGACGTCCCAATCGACCGCGTCCTCGTTGACCGTGACCACGATACGTCAGCCCTGCGCGCCCTGTGCGAGGCACGCGGCATTCCTTTGGAAGAAGGGTCGACCAACGATTTGTGGCGGATGTCAGCCGACGGAGCTCAGGTCGCACTTGCCTTGACTGGGCGAACGCAGCACGCTACACTGGAGGAAGTCATGGAAGGTGGTGGCTGTGTTTGGTTCTTTGATGGCGTGGAATATTCGACCAACCTCGGATTCGCCATTCGTACCGCCGAGGTATCGGGAGCAGATGCGGTTCTTCTCAACGTCTCCAAAACCCACGAAGAACGCCGAACAATTCGCCGCGCAAGCATGCGTGCCGACCGATTCATTCCTGTGGTGTACGATTCTACCGAAGCGATTCTCGCCGCCGCTCGGGAGAACGGATTCAGAATTGTCTCCGCCGAGGACATTGGCACACACGGGCCTTGGGACGAGGACCTTACCGGCAATGTTCTCCTCGTGGTCGGTGCAGAACGAGCGGGCGTGAGTGAGGCGGTCTTGGCGGCCAGTGATGCGGTGGTGAAGTTGCCAATGGGAGGCTTTGTTCCGTCCTACAATCTACAAGTAGCCGTCAGCGTATTAGCGGTTGAAGCCCTTCGCCAGCGTCAAAAACGGGAAAACTGACTTAAAGCACGTGCTGGACGAGGAGAGCATGGGATTCTTCTCTACCATTGGACGCGGCTGGCAGATGAGCAAACTGAGCATGAGCGTGATTCGCAAGGATCCCGAACTGATTGTTTACATGGTAATTTCAGGCGTCTTCGCTCTTGCCTGCATGATTGGAATCGGCTTGCCTCAATTCATGGAAATGTCATGGGCCGTTGATGAAGAAGGTGTTGCCACAGGCGCTTACCTCGGCTACGCCTTTGCTGGATACATGCTCATGACCATCATCGTTACATTCTGGAATTGTGCGATTGTCGCCAATGCCAACATCCGTTTGACTGGCGGCAACCCCACCTTCGGAGACGGGATTCGTGAAGCCTCCAAGCACCTTCCTGCTATCATCGCCTGGGGCATCATCGCCGGTACTGTTGGATTGCTGCTAAAATTCCTCGAAGGCGCTGCACGAAGCAGCGACAACGACGCCATGAAAATGGTTGCAGTTGTCGTACATTTGATTGGAGCAGCCATTTGGTGGGCCATGACCTTCTTCATGCTCCCCTTCTTGGTCATTGAAGGGAAATCCCTTGGAGACTCGCTCAAATCGAGCAAGGATACCTTCTTTGCGACATGGGGCGAGAACATTTCCTCTGGACTCGGAATTGGCCTCATCGCCTTCCTCTTCGCTATTCCGCTCATCGTGGTCACCATCGCTCTGACTGTCGTGATGCCGCTACTTGGACTCCTCTTTGGTGCCTTTGCATTTGGCCTTCTCATCGCAATGACTTCCACCGCAGAACAAGTTGCAGTTGTTGCTCTCTACCGCTTCGCGAAGGACGGACAGATGCCAATGATCTACCAGAACGCTGGCATGGTAGCCTACGACTTTGGTAACGCTCAAACCGTTTGAGAATCGTTGGAGCATAGCGGGTGACGCTCGCCTCGCCTTTCGATCCTCAGGCGTACGGTCGTTCACCAAACCCTGACGCATTGATGTCAGAGTGAACTCTTAGGCGTACGGTCGTTCACCAAACTCTGATGCTTTGAGGTCGAAGTGAACGATCAGGCAACGGGGTGATTGAAGGCTTGTGCCGTTTTTTGATACACCCGACGAACGCCATTTGACTTGGATTCAAGGCCCTTGACGATGAGGTGGCGAATGGATGGGTAAGGGAATTGAGATATTGCTTCTGCAGCAGAGCGTTGCACGAAGGTCCATGTTGACTCAACGCCCATTTCGAGCAACTGAAGCGCCTCATGCTCGGAGAGGCGATTCAAATTCATCATGATGCGCTGTTGAACGCATCCAGTGCTCTTTTCCATGAGGGTTTTCCATAATGTGAAGGGATTGAAACTTCGTTCTCTTGTTGTAATCGATACGATGGCTGCATGAATATCACCGATTGGATGGTCAAGAAGTGGAGTTAGTAATTGTTCAATCCAAGGCCCTGACAAGTTTGCATTCCACAAGAGGTGACGGAGGTAGTGAAAATCTAAACCAGGTGTGGCCTGCATAAGTTCATGCTTCATATCCTTGTGATGTGACAACCAACTCAGTGCCAGTGAGCCGAATTCCTGGTTTTGGGACATATGATAGAGCCCTTCAGTGGTAGGGATTAACACAGGCAAGAGATTGTCCCACTCTGCTAATTTAACGTGGAACATCCAAGCGATTCGGTCGTCTCCAGCCATGTGTTGAGCATAGACATCCCAAGCATCCTCAGCCGAAGTCGCCTCATATTGGGAAAGAGCGTGGAGAATGATGCCTTCGTCGTATTGTGAGTCCATGTAGGAGGGTAATATTGCCTGAAAGCTTCGATGGTCTTGTTGGGAATGTTGGTGAAGCGCCCACAAAATATCATCGTTATTGGCCTCGTGTTCAAGACTGATAATACGTTCAATCCAAGTTTGCATTGTATTTGGATGATCTTCCATTGACAACTGATCTCTCAATACCGGCCAGTCCTCGGGATATTCGTCTATGAAGGCATAGGCCTCGTCATCACTTGTGACAAGTGCATGGAATGCCTCAATGGTTTGCTGCCTCCTTGGAATACGATGACGGGGAAACTTGCGGCATTCATCGGGGTAGAGGCGTATTCGAAGCGTAGAGGGTACAACACTGATGGGAGGCTTTTCAACAGAAAACAGTTGCAGGCAAGAGGCGACTAAATCCACGTGAGGTACTACGGTGCAGTCTCGTTTCGTCGCCACACAAATTGAACGCCCGTTAATCGCAACAGCAAGATGATTCCTGCCAAAACCATGTCCAAAATCTCCGAGGTCTTGTTTGGCTGCAATCAACGGAAATAGGAATAATTTTTTCCCATTAATACTGCGTTGAAGAGCAACCGTACCCCGTGTCCGAGTCACCGACCACAGGGGGCTTTCTTCCACAAGTTCTTGACACCAATTGAGGGCCCGAATGATAGGTTCAATCTTCGATTTAGGACGTCTTCCGGTTTGGTGAATAACCCCAAAAACCGTCTGAATCATATTATTCTAATTCTGTGAGACCATATAAACCAAAGGGCTTTTCTGGTTCTCCTGCGATAATGAGGGATAGACCAATCATGCCAATTTGGGCTACAAAGCGCAAGACGTGCCATATGTTGGCGTAGGATTGACCACCGATCGGCAGGTCGTTGATCCACATGTTGAAGTTCGCCCAGTAGATGCCAATGAGAAACACAAAGCTGCCAAGCGCCGCATGACGACGGGTCCATGGGAGAATGAGTCCAACGCCGATGGCAATCTCCATCACGCCGGTGATGAGTACCCAAATGGTCGGATCGCCCAACACGGCTGGCACAATAGGTTCGAACCAAGCGGTGTCGGTAAAATGTTGGACGCCGACGTTGACGTACATGCCTCCAAAGACGATGGCGGCGATGGTGAGGGGCCAGCGTCGCACAACTGTTCTACGAGGCAAGAACAAGTCAAACTTTGCTTTGCAATTGACAGGTTGCTTCTGAAACCGCTCAACCTCTCGATTTAGCGGGGACGTACCGTAAGGCTGCAAGAAGAGTCCCCGCTCCCACGAGAGAGGTAGCGTCCAGAATCGTTCAACCTCTCGAGTGCGCGTGGACCAACGTTGAAACTGGTGTGAAATTGTTGGTCCCCGCTCCCATGAGAGAGGACACAACAGGAAACGCTCAACCTCTCGATTCAGCGGGGACGTACCGTATGGCGACGATGAGAGTCCCCGCTCCCAGACTTGAACTGGAGTGTGGGGGAGGGTCGCCTGACCCAGAGGAATAGTTAGCAGTACCACTTTCATGGTCATCATCATCTCCC
>Ga0209631_10000404_pt1 | contig 58171 bp, 53 predicted proteins | sample COG_08_FD_184752 | JGI IMG/M metagenome (GOLD analysis project Ga0209631, IMG submission 184752) | Pelagic Microbial community sample from North Sea - COGITO 998_met_08 (SPAdes) (version 2) | ecosystem: Environmental > Aquatic > Marine > Neritic zone/Coastal water | place: Helgoland, sampling... | reverse complement strand
ATGCGCCCTCCTGTTCCAGAAACTCTAATCAGGAATGGCCCAGAACTTGGGGGCTAGACACCCGGACGTTCGCCACGCTAATTCTCTATGGCGCGCCGGAGCACGGCAATTCTTCAAGGATCAGCGAGCCGCCGGCGTGGGCGATATACTGACCGTCACGATCGCCATCTCCGACAACGCAACGATCGCCAATAAAACAACGCGGACACGAAGCAATACCGAAGATGCTTCAGCAACCAATTTTCTCGGCTATGAATCTACGCTCAGCCGCATCCTGCCAACCAACATAAATCCCGCCGCTCTTATCGACCTGGACAGTTCGAACAAGACCGAAGGAAACGGAAACATAACCCGCGGCGAGACAATCAATCTCAAGGTCGCTGCGGTCGTTACCCAGCGTCTCCCCAACGGGAACCTCGCATTACAGGGCCGTCAGGAGATCCAGGTGAATTTCGAGGTCCGCGAATTACAGATCGCGGGCGTTATCCGGCCTGAGGACATCGGTTCGGACAATACGATCTCATACGAAAAGATCGCCGAAGCCCGGATCGCATATGGCGGACGCGGCCAAATCACTGATATACAGCAGCCCCGCTACGGCCAGCAGATATTCGATATCCTCTTCCCCTTCTGATAGAGGAAATCAGAGGTTCGCAGGCTCCAGATCTAAGAAATTAGCGGAAAACAGCTGAATCAGAGATGTTCCGCCAAGCAGTATACCGCGATGCGTCAAACATCACGCTGCGTTTTCTCCAGTCGCTCGTGCCGTTCCTGCGCATCCAGGCTAAGCGTCGCGACCGGCCGGGCCTCAAGCCGCTTAACGCCTATGGGGTCTCCGGTTTCGCTGCAATACCCGTAAGTACCGTCCTCGATCCGCTGAAGGGCTTCGTCGATCTTAATGGCCAGTTTACGGGCACGATCACGGGTCCGCAGTTCAAGACTGCGCCCCGTTTCCTCCGATGCCCGGTCCGCGGCATCCGCTGACTTTGCCGTATCTTCCTGCAAATGCTGTAAAGTCAGATTGGCGTCACGCAGCAACTCGTCTTTCCATGCAGTAAGTTTCTGCCGGAAGTGCTCAAGCATTGCCTCATTCATAAACGGCTCGTCATCCGACGGCCGGTATCCTGGCGGAACTGTCGATGTCATCTCTATTCAAACCCACAAAATCGGGCAGATTATAGGTTTGGTATTATCTGGCGCGCAAGTAGTTGCCTGCGGGTCAGGGTTCCAGATTCAGCGTATCTGGCCGAGCTTCGCAAGCTCAACGGCAGCCCGGAGCTCGATCTCTTCGAGAATTTCAGTTAACCGCGGGTCGGTAAATGTCGTCGAAGCAGACAAAAGAGACCTTCCTGCCCCCGCCGACGAACCTATTTCATCCACCTTGCAACTAGACGACATCCGCATCGAACTCGGATACGGACTTCTCGCAATGGTCAATTCACCCGGCGGTGCCCTGCTGACTGATCAGATCAAAGGCCTGCGGCGCCAGCTCGCAAATGAAATAGGGTTCGTCATGCCTGCCGTCCGGATTCAGGACAACATGCAACACCCAGCCAACAGCTGCATGATCCACGTCAAGGAAATCAGCGCCAGCGATGGTGAAGTCCGCCCCAACAGCCTGCTCGTGATGAACCCGCGCGGTGACAAGATAGAACTTCCCGGTGAGGAAACCGTCGCGCCGACATTCGGTCTGCCTACGATGTGGGTGCCTGAAGGTTCCCGCGAAGAAGCGTCTTTCTGCGGCTATACCGTGGTCGACCCGCCGATGGTCATCACCACGCACCTGACCGAGATCATCAAGGATAATTTCGCCGAACTTCTGTTCTATTCCGCAACACAGAAACTGCTCGACGAACTCGATGCCGATCAGGGTAAACTGGTCGACGACCTGATCCCGAACCAGATATCCGTTGGTGGCGTTCAACGCGTGCTCAAGAACCTGCTGCAGGAGCGCGTTTCAATTCGCGACCTGCCGACCATACTCGAAGGTATCTCGGGGGCCTGCTCGTTCACACAGAATCCCGCGATGTTCACCGGGCATGTCCGGGTTCGCCTGGCACGACAGATCAGCAATACCGCATCCAATGAATCCGAGTATGTACCGCTGATAACGCTGTCGGCGGACTGGGAGCAGTCCTTCGCCGAATCCCTCATCGGACAGGGTGAAGAAATGCAGCTGTCATTGACGCCAAGCCGGCTTCAGGAATTCATCGGGGAGGTCCGCGAAACCTTCGACAGGTTTGCGATGATGGGCGAGACCCCTGCCCTGCATACCAGTCCCGCGCTGTGACCATATGTGCATTCCATCGTCGAACGGTTCCGACCGAAGACCATGGTTCTGTCGCAGAACGAGATACATCCAAAGGTTAAGATTAAAACCCACGGAACCATCTGAGCGGTTCCCGTTCGCCAATTGGATTGTTTTGGGTAAACTCGCGCCCATGGCTCGTCACATTCACATCATGACCGATACCAACGATGCATAGCCGGCGGTCGCTGCTCGTCTTCGGAATACTTATACTGGCCATCAGTAGCGTGGCTCTCTGGCAGACCGGCTACTGGGCCCGCAGTTTCGTCCTGTCTGATATCCGGGAGCGAAGCGGCGATATTCTCAACCTGGTGGTCGAGAACCTGCGGGGCGAATTGTCAAAATTCCAATACCAACCCAGCCTGCTCGCAGCTGACCCGGCGTTCGAGCAGGCACTATCCGATGACGCTTCGAAGAACGATGTCATCCGTGCCAACGAACAACTCGTGCGTTTCAACGACATTTCCGGTGCGGCGGCGACATTTCTGCTCGACCGATCGGGACGTACCGTTGCCGCCAGCAACTGGGAATCGGCCGAGAGTTTTGTCGGCCGCGGCTATAGCTACCGGCCGTATTTTCACCAAGCGATGCAGGGCAGCCTCGGACGGGATTTCGCGGTGGAGCCGGAGACCGGCGCACGGAGTTATTATTTCGCGCACCCAATTCGGGTCGGGACCAGAACCCTTGGGGCAGTCGTGATCAAAATCGCGATCGACCGACTGGAGCCCAGCTGGCTGTCTTCCGATAATACAATTCTGGTCGTAGACCGCGATGGCGTCGTGTTTCTGAGCACCCATTCCGACTGGCGTTTCCGGAGCCTGGCGCCGCTCTCCGAGGCTGCGAAAAACAGGCTAATTCTCTCGCGGCGATATGGTATGCGCGAAATTTCGGCAATCCCGGTTGCTGATCGCGCATCGGCAGATTTCCTGTCGATCCAGGACGCACCCTGGCGTGGAACCGGAACCGCCCGCACCGCGCCGGCCACCACCTATCTGGTTCAGAGCAAGGAAATGAACGAAGCGGGCTGGCGCGTCTTTATTCTCTCGGACACTGCAAGCGCCGACCAACAGGTTAAAGTCTGGAGTGCAGTTGTCGCCATCATTATCGTCAGCCTGCTCCTGCTGGCCGCCAATATTTATCAGCGACGCAGGCGGTTGAGTGAACGCCTTGCCCTTCAGGAAGCGGCAAAACAACACCTGGAAGCGCAGGTCGCTGCGCGGACGACCGACCTGACGGAAGCAAATACGCATCTGCGCAGCGAGATCGAAGAACGGCACAAAACGGAAACCCAGCTTCGCCGTACCCAGGCGGAACTGGTTCAGGCGACTAAACTTGCAGCTCTCGGCCAGATGTCGGCCGGGTTAAGCCACGAGTTGAACCAACCCCTGACCGCGATCCGCTCCTATTCGGACAACGCCCGAACATTTCTCGACCGAGACCAACTGGAACCGGCACGATCAAATCTTAAGGGGATATCCGAACTTACCGAGCGGATGGGCAGGATTATCAAAAACCTGCGGACATATGCCCGGAACGAACCGGTTGCTCTAAGGGCCGTCGCCGTGAACCAGGCCATCACGGAATCGCTTGCGCTCCTTGATGCGCGGATAAGAACTGAAAATGTCGACCTGGCTGTCGACCTTCCGGTTACGGATCCGATCGTTACCGCGGGTGCGGTACGTTTACAGCAGGTGCTCGTCAATCTGATCTCCAACGCTCTGGACGCGATGCAGCAAAGCGCCGACAAACAGCTTTTCGTCTCGGTAGAAGCCGGACCATCGGCAGTGAATATTATCGTCCGTGATACGGGAAGCGGCATCGTGCAGGACGATATCGACAAGTTGTTCGATCCTTTCTTTTCGACAAAGGATGTCGGCGAAGGAATGGGGCTGGGATTGTCCATCACTTACGGAATTATCAAGCAGTTTGGCGGCGAAATTTCGGCTGCCAACCACCCGGAAGGCGGAGCCAGTTTCACGGTTACACTTCGCACCGCAACAGGCGCCGAAACGGCAGCCTCGGGAGAAGCCGCATGAGCGGACAGGTTCTTTTTATTGATGACGAGGAACATCTCCGGGTCGCCTGTTCACAGGCACTCGAACTCGCCGGCTTCAGCGTTCAGAGCTACACATCGGCGCATGATGCATTGGAAAGTATCGACAGTCATTGGCCCGGCGTCGTTGTCACGGATGTAAAAATGGCGGGCATGACCGGCATCGAACTCATGGCGGCAGCCCTCGAACGGGACCCGGAACTGCCGATTATTCTGATCACCGGACACGGCGACGTTTCCATGGCAGTGGATGCCATGCGCGACGGTGCCTATGACTTTATCGAAAAGCCGTTTGCTTCTGAAATTCTGGTCGATGCCGTCCGCCGTGCCGCAGACAAACGCAAGCTGGTGCTCGAAAACCGCGCGTTGCGGGAAGCAATCGGTGGCGCGACCCGGATTGAAAACCTGATCGTGGGAACGACACCGGCCGCCGGAAAATTGCGGGCGCAGGTTGCCAGCCTTGCGACAACGGACGCGGATATTCTCATCCGCGGTGAAACCGGCACAGGCAAAGAACTGGTTGCCAGGGCGCTTCATCAACTTAGTCCCCGGGCGACCGGGCATTTCGTTCCGATCAACTGCGCAGCACTGCCTGAAACCCTGATCGAAAGCGAATTGTTCGGCCACGTCCGCGGCGCGTTTACCGGCACAAACGAAAACCGTATCGGCAAGTTTGAATATGCGACCGGTGGCACCCTGTTTCTCGACGAGATCGAAAGCATGCCGCTGGAACTGCAGAGCAGATTACTGCGTGTGCTCGAAGACCGGCTCGTCGTGCCGCTCGGGTCCAATACGGAGATCCCGGTCGACGTTCGGGTTATCGCCGCAACCAAAGCAGATCTCAAGGAAAATGCGGGTAGGTCTTTCCGCGAAGATTTGTTTTACCGGCTCAACGTACTCACTATTGCCGTGCCGTCTCTGCGCGAACGGCGGGACGATATCCTGCCGCTGATGCTGCACTTCCTGGATCAGGCATCTCTGCGTTTCAAACGGCCTGCACCGGAAATATCGGTGCAGGAAATAACCGCTCTTACCACACATACCTGGCCGGGCAATGTGCGGGAGCTCAAGAACACAGCAATGCGGCTGGCTGTTGGACAGGGCCTTGGAATGGAAATTATCGACGGAGACAGTGCCGCACCGGATATTGGCGCGCTGGCAGACCAGGTAAGTACGTTCGAGAAATCAGTCATACGGGCCTGTCTCGAACGTCATCACTACCGTCTGAAGCCGACTTACGAAGAACTCGGCGTTTCGCGCAAAACCCTGTACGACAAAATTCGCAAATACGGGCTCGAAGGCCTGACCGCAGCCGATAGGGACGAGACAGACTGATCTATCCCTTCAGGTAATCCAGTACAGCCATGTTTGGGATCAAAGCCAGACCCAGGAGCCGCCGATTTGATTTAGGTCCCCGCAATTTCCGTCGGACACCGCCCTTCAGCAGTGCTTGAAACGCTCCGCGCACTGGGGTTCACCTTGGCAGTCTCGGTTCCCGATAGCTGGCTCGGCGAAGTACTAGTCCGCATAGAGAACACCCCCGAGATGGAGCTAATCAGGGCAACACACGAAGAAGAAGCCCTTGCAATCGCCTGCGGTTCATGACTGGGCGGTGCCCGCACGGCCCTCCTTATCCAGAACGCGGGGCTCCTCAGCATGGGGGCTGGACTGGTCAGCCTCGCCCAACGGTACCAATTTCCCGTCCTGATCCTTGCATCCTACCGAGGGACTGTCGAAGACCTAGTTTTTTATCATATTCCGAAGGGCCGGGTGACCGAGCCCGTCCTCGGCGCGCTTGGATTGCCCTTCAGTCGCATTGATCCCAAACACGAAATCACCTCCCAGATCACCCGGGCGGCAGCCTTTGCAGAAGAAGGCAACTGCCCCTATGTGCTACTGATGGAAAACGAGGATATCCAATGGTGAACCTCACGCCACCGACGCGCGAAGACCACTACCTTGTTCTTGCTGATATTCTTCCCGATGACGCACTGGTCGTCACATCGCTGGGTAATGCCTCCTATCTCTAGGCCGTGATCCGCGATCGGGCAGAGAATTTCTATCTCGAGGATGCAATGGGATTGGCACTCCCTCTGGCTATCGGCCTTGCCGTTGCCAAGCCTGACCGGCCGGTCTTCATTATCCAGGGGGACGGCGGATTGCTGATGCATATGGGAGCACTGGTTACAGCCGGTGCCGTCGCACCGCCGAACCTGACCATCCTGCTTATCGATAACGGCGTGCACGGCGCATCTGGCGGCCAGGCTCTTACAAACACGGGGCTCAATTACACCGCGCTCGCCATCGCCGCAGGCCTGGAGGCAACACCCGTTGATCATCCAGACGCATTTGCGACCGCTTTAGCGACTTCCATTATCGTGCCCCGGACATCGATGCTAACGCTGAAGACAGAACCTGATCTGAATATCGTCATCCCGTCTGAACCTCTCGACCCAGTGGTGATCAAACGAAGGTTCGAAGACGCCATCGGCGTCAAACGGTATGTACCAGAAATGTTTAAAACCTGACACGTTCGGAAAGTCACGCGCGAAGGCTTTTCTGAAGGCCACGCTCCGGACGTGTGACCTTCCACCCAAGGCTTTCCCGCATACGGGTAGGTTTCCACCCATAGTGACCTCGGGAGCACCGAACACGTCACGGATCAAATGTTCAAATACTATATATAAATCAAATCGATAGTGCTGCACACGAGACAGCGCGATGGCTTCTGGCCGAAACTGGCACAATTGTTGCATCCTTTGATCTATCGGATGCTGAACCGGATAAACCGGCCACGCCGATATACATAAATCTGTGTCTATTTAGGGAGGAACCTATGCACAAGATTCTCGTTGGCGCCCTTGCGGGCGTCTCGGTGGCCGCTATGGCCTTACCCGCCTACGCAAACTGCGACAAAGGCGAAATTCATATCAAGTTTAGCCACGTCACCAACACGGACAAGCACCCGAAGGGCATTGCTGCGACGCTTCTTCAGAAACGCGTCAACGAAGAGATGAACGGCAAAGCATGTATGACCGTTTATCCAAATTCGAGCCTTTACGATGACAACAAGGTTCTCGAAGCGATGCTGCAGGGCGACGTGCATCTTGCGGCGCCGTCCCTGTCGAAGTTCGAAAAGTTCACCAAGAAGTTCCGTATCTTCGATCTTCCGTTCATGTTCACCGATATCGATGCCGTCGACCGTTTCCAGAATTCGGCTGCCGGCCAGGCCATGAAAGATTCCATGCGCCGCCGCGGTCTTCAGGGTCTTGCCTTTTGGCATAACGGCATGAAGCAGCTCTCCGCGAACCGTCCTCTGATAAAGCCCGAAGATGCCAATGGTCTTAAATTCCGCGTTCAGGCATCTGACGTGCTGGTTGCCCAGTTCAAGCAGCTCGGCTCCAACCCGCAGAAAATGGCGTTCAAGGAAGTCTATGGCGCATTGCAGACGAAGGTCGTCGACGGCCAGGAAAACACCTGGTCAAACATCTACGGCAAGAAGTTCTTCGAAGTGCAGGACGGTGTAACCGAAACCAATCACGGCATTATCGACTATCTCGTCGTGACGTCGACCGAATGGTGGGATGGTCTTCCCGCTGGCATCCGCAACCAGCTTTCGACGATCATGACGGAAGTCACGGTCGCGCGGAACAAGGCTGCCTTCGCGGTTAACGAAGCCAACAAAAAGAAGATCATGGAGTCTGGCGGCAAGATCCGTTCGCTTGACGCCGCCCAGCGCAAAGCATGGGTCGACGCCATGAAACCCGTCTGGAGCAAGTTCGAAGGCGACATCGGCGGCGACATGATCAAGGCAGCGCAGGCAGCCAACGCCGGCAGCTGATCCAGCTATCGATCGAGGCTCAGCCTGCATACGACGCCCCGCGGCCGGTGTACTCCGGCCGCGGGATGCTTCTAAATCGGATTCAAACCGCTACCAAAAAGCGGATACGGACCAAAACGGGGAATACTGTCATGTCGGCAGCGGATTCAAATGCGCGACGCAGCGCGACGGACAATTTCGAAGAAACCCTGATCGCGATTTTCCTGGGCCTGATGACCCTGGTGACATTCGCCAACGTCGTCGCGCGCTACGTCTTCAACGACAATATTCTCTGGGCCCTGGAGACCACGGTGTTTCTATTTGCCTGGCTCGTTCTACTCGGCACCTGCTACGGCGTCAAAAAATCGCTGCATCTCGGTATCGACATCGTGATCGCGCGGCTCCCCGAACGCCCCCGCAAGATTTTCGGCCTGGTCACCATCGCCGCCTGCCTCGCCTTCAGCATTCTGCTGCTGATCGGCAGTTGGGAATACTGGTACCCGTTTGTCACTAAACGGGCATTCCTTGAGGTCAATGACATCCCGATGCCCTGGTTCCTGCAATTTCTCTCAGACTGGCTGAACGAAGGCGAAAAATACGAAAAAATCCCCCGCTTCATTCCCTATGCGGTACTGCCGATCAGCATGACGTTGCTGACGTGGCGCTTTATTCAGGCAGGCATTCGCATCATGAGCGGCGATATCCACACCATCATTGCATCCCACGAGGCGGAGGAAATGCTGGAAGAAGCCGTAGCAGCCCGGGAAACCGGTCAGAAAGCGGAGGGCTGAATCATGGAAGTCACCCTTCTTTTCGGCATGGTTATCGGCCTGATGGTTATCGGGGTGCCGGTTGCCATCAGCCTCGGCTTGTCCAGTATCGTCGTTTTGATGGCCTACTCGGACGGCTCCCTTGCATCGGTCGCACAAACCCTGTTTTCGGCCTTTGACGGCCATTACACGCTACTCGCCATTCCGTTTTTCATTCTTGCATCCAGCTTCATGTCGACCGGTGGTGTCGCACAGCGGATCATTCGGTTCGCCATCGCCATGGTCGGGCATGTCCGCGGCGGCCTTGCCATCGCGTCGGTCTTCGCCTGCATGATGTTCGCCGCCCTTTCAGGGTCCTCGCCCGCGACCGTGGTTGCCATCGGTACCATCGTTATCGCCGGCATGCGCCAGGTCGGGTATTCGAAGGAATTCGCCGCCGGCGTGATCTGCAATGCAGGCACCCTGGGCATTCTTATTCCACCCTCCATCGTGATGGTCGTCTACGCAGCCGCCACCGATGTATCAGTCGGACGCATGTTCCTCGCCGGTGTCATTCCGGGCCTGATCGCAGGCGGCATGCTGATGATCGGCATATATATCGCCGCCCGTGTGCGCGATCTTCCGCGTCAGCCCTGGGCGGGCTGGGGTGAGCTCGGAGCAGCGGCCGGGGGCGCGTTCTGGGGCCTGCTGCTGATCGTGATCATTCTGGGCGGCATATATGGCGGGATTTTCACGCCGACCGAAGCCGCCGCAGTGGCCGCGATATACGCGTTCCTCATTTCGAACTTCGTCTATCGCGATATGGGACCGTTTGCCGAGAAAGGCCGGGGCGGTCTCATGCTCGCCTGGCGAACCGTTTCGGCTCTCTGGCATCCCGACACGAAACGGACGCTGTTCGAGGCCGGTAAACTGACCATCATGCTGATGTTCATCATCGCCAATGCGCTGATCCTGAAGCACGTGCTGACCGAAGAAGGGATCCCCCAATCCATCGCCGAAGGCATGCTCGCCGCCGGTATGGGCCCGGTGATGTTCCTGATTGTCGTGAATGTTCTGCTGCTGATCGGCGGTCAATTCATGGAACCGTCAGGCCTGCTGATCATTGTCGCACCGCTGGTCTTCCCGATCGCCATCAAGCTCGGCATCGACCCGATCCATCTCGGCATCATCATGGTCGTCAACATGGAGATCGGCATGATCACGCCGCCGGTCGGGCTGAACCTGTTCGTCACCGCAGGGGTCGCCGGGATGTCCGTCATGAACGTCGTCAAAGCCGCCCTGCCCTGGGTCGGCATCATGTTCATCTTCCTGATCCTGGTGACCTACGTGCCGATTATTTCTACCTGGCTGCCGACCATGCTGATGGGGCCGGAGATCATTACGAAGTAGGTCCCGGGGACGCCATTCACGCCGCGCCGGATTTGCGCCGGTGCATACCCATGCCGATTTCGTCCATCTTCTCGCGTTCGCGGAGTTCCTGTTTATGCTTTTCGCGGGCGTCCCGGGCGGCCTGGGCGATCTCGTAGGATTTTAGCTCGCGGTAAGCGTCGGCTAGGTCATCCTTGGCGGCTGAAATCTCAAGACCCAGGTCGGCGATGCTGCCACGGAGCTTTTCGCGTTGCGCCATCGCTCCCGTCAGAAAGGCGCTATAAGCCTGACTGGATTCAAAGCTTTCGACCGAATTTTGGCCTTCGCGTCCGATATTGGCCTGAAGCTGGTCAACCTGTTCAGAAAGACGGTCTCTCAGAATTTCCACTGGTTCAGCTGGATTAACCCGGGAAGTCCCTTCATTGAGCACCTTCACCGAGAATTTGTTCAAGCATTGCGCAGCCGCTCGCGATATCCGTTCCGTCTTCCTTGTCTTGATATAGAAACGCTTCCAACGGTTCGTGAAATTTGATCACCTGGCCGGTTCTCGGATCGCTGCCCGGCCGATAGGCTCCCAGGCGGATCATTTCTTCCATATCGTCATAGGCGGACATCAGAGTTCTGGCACGCAGGATCAAATCTCGTTCACGACGGTCATTGCAGGCCGGCATGGTCCGGGACATACTCCGCAGTACATTTATCGCGGGATAACGGCCTCTTTCGGCAATACCGCGTTCAAGCACGATATGGCCGTCGATGATTGACCGAACAGAATCTGCATTGGGCTCGTCATGATCATCGCCTTCGACAAGGTCGGTAAAGAGCCCGGTGATCGTGCCGTCATCACCAGACGTGGCAACATACGTTCACGATCGGCGGGCCAGGTAATTGATGATTTTTCGTGTTTTTCGAGGCGAACCGTCAGGTCAGCGGCTGAACCAATCCCGATTTCACCGTCGGGGTCTCCCCCAGACCGTAAGCCAACCGGGAATATTGCAGCTTCCCTGCACCTCCCGAAGCACTGTTCATGAGAAGATCGCGGATATCGTCCAGCATATCGCCCGGGTCATCATCGAGCAGCTCCATGCCGTTGTTGATGGCCGTCACCGGGCTGATAAAGTCGTGGCAGATGCGTGAACACAGCAAATCCAGTACCCGAATATCGGTCATATAAGACATGGATAATCTTTTTCAGCCACCCGATTGCGGCCAACGCAGACAAATGAATTGCCAAACAAACCGACACGGTATTAACGAAATCGTAATTTCCTGTAAATTGATCTCGGTAAACGGAAAGTTCGGCAGTTGTTTCACAATCTCACACCCGGCACACTGGGGCGGCATCCATCGCAGGCGGACTGGGGTATTGGCCAGGTGCAATCGGTCGATGGCGCACGGATAACCGTGAATTTCGAAAATGCCGGGAAACACCTGATCAACGGCGACGTCGTCGATCTTGTTACCGTTCGGAAAGATGAACTTGATGGCTGATGGCAACTCCGACATTCTTAAATTTCGCGGCCCGGGAAAAGGCGGCAAGGGCGGTGCTATGCCCAAGGGCCGTCAGGTTGACCCGGACGCCGCAGCAGAAGTCGCCGCTCTGCTTGGCGAGATGCCCCGTCGACGCGATCTGCTGATCGAAGCCCTTCACCTGATCCAGGACGAATACCGTTGCCTGGCACCCGCCCATCTTGTCGCGCTTGCCGATGAATTCCGCCTCGCCATGGCGGAAGTGTATGAAACCGCAACCTTCTATCATCATTTCGACGTGCTGGAGGACGACGCCCCGCCGCCGCCGCAAATCACCATCCGGACCTGCGACTCCATTGCCTGCGAACTTGCCGGCGCGCAGGACCTGATCGAACAACTCAGAACCCGCTACAGCGATACTGTGCGCGTGATCGCCGCCCCCTGTATGGGCGCCTGCGACCACGCACCGGTAGCCGCCGTCGGCCAGAACCAAGTCTTTGCTGCCACGTCCGAGCGCATCGAGAAGGCGGTATCCGCCAACGCAACGGCTCCGGCAATTCCAGGACATATCGATTACGACACTTACCTGCTTGAAGGCGGATACAGGACGCTGCAGGAATGCCTGTCCGGGCACCTCTCCCGTGAAACTGTTGTCACACGGATGGAACAATCCGAGCTCCGCGGGCTGGGCGGTGCTGGCTTTCCGACAGGGCGCAAATGGAGGATCGTTTCCGGATTCCCCGGCCCGCGCCTGATGGCAGTCAATGCCGATGAAGGCGAGCCAGGCACATTCAAGGATCGATACTTCCTGGAAACAGATCCCCACCGTTTTCTTGAAGGCGTGCTGATCGGTATGTGGGCGGTGGAAGCCGAAGAATGTTTTATATACCTGCGCGACGAATACCCAGCGGCGCGCCGGATATTGCTGGACGCGATTGCAAAGCTCGAAAAGACCGATCTGCTCAAACCAGGCACGCTGCATCTGCGGCGTGGTGCTGGTGCATATATATGCGGCGAAGAATCCGCGATGATTGAAAGTATCGAGGGTAAGCGCGGCCTGCCACGCCACCGCCCCCCCTTCGCCGCCGAAGTCGGCCTTTTCGGCCGCCCGACGCTGATAAACAACGTCGAGACACTGTTCTGGGTGCGCGACGTGCTGGAGAAAGGCGCAGACTGGTTCGCCGGACATGGACGGAACGGCAGCAAGGGTATTCGTACGTTTTCTGTCTCCGGCCGCGTCCGCGAACCCGGTGTAAAAATCGCCGAAGCCGGGATCACCCTGCGCGAACTGATTGAGGAATACTGCGGCGGCATGGCCGAGGGACATACCTTGAAAGGCTACCTGCCGGGCGGCGCATCCGGCGGAATCCTGCCGGCATCAAAGGATAACCTCCCGCTTGATTTCGGGACGCTGGAGGAACATGGCTGCCTGATCGGATCCGCTGCCGTCGTCGTCCTGTCGGATCAGGACAGTACTGCCGACGCGGCCCTTAACCTGATGAAATTTTTCGAAGACGAGTCCTGTGGCCAGTGCACTCCGTGCCGCGCCGGGTGCGAAAAGGCCGCAAAGCTGATGTCGCAGGATAACTGGGACCAGGGACTACTCGAAGAACTCAGCCGAACGATGACGGATGCATCGATCTGCGGCCTCGGACAAGCTGCACCGAACGGTTTACTATCCGTCTTCCGGCACTTCCCCCAGGACGTAAAGTAGGAAAGCATCAGATATGCCGCTGGACGGAAGCAATACCGAAGTCACCTTCACGCTGGACGGGCACGACGTCACCGCGCAGCCTGGTGAATCGATCTGGCAGGTTGCGCAGCGGGAAGGCACGGATATTCCTCACCTTTGCTACGCCCCGGAGCCCGGTTACGCCGCGGACGGCAATTGCCGGGCCTGCATGGTGGAGGTCGAGGGTGAACGGACCCTTGCCGCCTCCTGCATTCGTCAGCCGACCGAAGGCATGGTCGTCAACACCGCCACGGAACGTGCAGAATCCTCACGCAGGATGGTGTTTGAGTTACTCGTCGCCGATCAACCGCCCCGCGACCAGGCCCATGATGGAGGCTCAAAATTCTGGCAATGGGCCGACCGGCTTGGTGTTGAAGACAGTCGTTTCCCCGCACGCCTGACACCAGGGCCCGACATTTCGCACCCCGCGATGGCTGTAAACCTCGATGCCTGTATCAATTGCACGCTTTGCGTCCGCGCCTGCCGCGACGTTCAGGTCAACGATGTGATCGGCATGGCCAATCGTGGCGCAGATTCAAAAATCGTCTTCGATTTCGACGACCCGATGGGCAACAGCACCTGTGTTGCCTGCGGCGAATGCGTACAAGCCTGCCCGACCGGCGCACTACTGCCGGCGACCGTCATTGCCCCTGAAGGCCGAGTGCAACCGGATCGCCGCGTGGATTCGCTGTGCCCGTATTGCGGTGTCGGCTGCCAGCTGACCTACAACATCAAGGACGACAAGCTGCTTTTCGTCGAAGGTCGCGACGGGCCGTCGAACCACAACAGGCTCTGCGTCAAAGGCAGGTTCGGGTTTGACTACATTCATCACCCGCACCGGCTGACCAAACCGCTGATCCGGAAAGAAGGCGTTGCAAAAGACCCGGCCATTCAGCTCGACCCTGCAAACCCGCTGGAATATTTCCGTGAAGCGACATGGGACGAGGCACTCGACCTCGCGGCATCCGGCCTGAAAAAAGTTATCGACGAACGTGGCGGCAACGCCCTTGCCGGGTTCGGTTCCGCAAAGGGATCGAACGAGGAAGCCTATCTGTTCCAGAAACTGGTCCGCACCGGTTTTCACACAAACAATGTCGATCACTGTACGCGCCTGTGTCACGCATCATCAGTCGCCGCGTTGATGGAAACCGTCAATTCCGGCGCCGTTTCGGCACCGTTCTACGATTGTGAAAATTCCGACGTCATTATCGTCATTGGTGCCAATCCGACCGTAAATCACCCCGTGGCCGCGACATTCTTCAAGAACGCCGTGAAAAACGGGGCAACGTTGATCGTCATGGACCCGCGCGGCCAGGCACTGTCACGACACGCCACGCACATGTTGCAGTTCAAGGGTGGCAGCGACGTGGCCCTTCTCAACGCCCTGATGCATGTCATTGTCGAAGAAGGCCTCACGAACGAAAACTACATCGAAGGTTATACCGAGGGCTTCGACGAGCTCAAAAAACACGTCAAAGAGTTTCCACCGGAAAAAATGGCCGCTATCTGCGGTATCGATGCGGAAACGATCCGTATCGTCGCCCGCAAATACGCGACAGCGCAGAAGAGCATCATTTTCTGGGGCATGGGCATTTCGCAGCACGTGCACGGTACCGACAACGCCCGCTGTCTTATCTCTCTCGCCCTGATGACCGGCCATGTCGGTCGCACCGGCACGGGCCTGCATCCGCTGCGCGGCCAGAACAACGTACAGGGCGCATCCGATGTCGGCCTGATCCCGATGTTTTATCCGGACTACCTTGCGGTCGATGCCGAAGACATCCACGCAAAATTCGAGAAATTCTGGAAAACCGAGCTTAATCCCGACCCCGGGCTGACGGTTGTTGAAATCATGGGCGCGATCCATGCCGGTGATATCCGCGCGATGTATATCATGGGCGAAAACCCGGCCATGTCCGACCCGGATGCTGGGCATGCCCGCAAGGCGCTCGCATCGCTCGACCACCTGGTTGTGCAGGATCTTTTCCTGACCGAAACCGCCGCCCTCGCAGACGTCATCCTGCCGGCCAGTGCATTCCCGGAGAAGGACGGCACGTTCACGAATACGAACCGGCAGGTCCAGCTGGGTCAAAAAGCCCTGCCTCTCCCGGGTGACGCAAAACAGGATTTGTGGATCATCCAGGAGATCGCCCGCCGCATCGGGCTTGACTGGAACTATAGCGGGCCCGACGAGGTATTCGCCGAGCTGGCGGCATGTATGCCGTCCAAGGACGGTATCACGTGGGAACGCCTGGTGAATGAAGGCTCGGTAACCTACCCGGTGGGCGAAGACGGTGTCAGCCACGAGATCATCTTCCGCGAAGGCTTCCCGACCGAGAACGGCCGCGGCAAATTCGTTCCTGCCGACGTCCTGCCGCCCGACGAAGTACCTGACGATGACTACCCGCTCATCCTGACCACCGGCCGCGTCCTGGAGCACTGGCATACGGGATCCATGACACGCCGGACGGATGTGCTCGACCGGATCGAACCCGAAGCAACCGCCAATCTTTCGCCGCGCGAACTTGGACGCCGCGGCATAAAACCGGGCGATCCGATACGGGTAGAAACCCGCCGCGGCGCTATCGAGATAAAGGCCCGCGCCGACCGCGACGTGCCGGAAGGTATGATCTTCATACCGTTCTGTTATGTCGAAGCTGCCGCCAACCTGCTGACAAATCCGGCACTCGACCCGGATGGGAAAATACCTGAATTCAAGTTCTGTGCGGCGCGCATTTCGGCGATTGAAAGCGTCGCGGCGGAATAAGCGGCAATGTCGGAAATAGCTTTCTATCGAACCTCGATTGTCACCCCGGACTTGTGCCGGGGTCCACGAGGTTTCCCGCCGACATTCAAGAACCGGGTCCCGGCACAAGGCCGGGATGACAGTCTTTGATTTAGCTAAAACGTATTCAGCACCGTTCTCTCGAAATCCAGCGGCAGCGAATCCGAAGACAACGCCCGGGTGCGTTCCCGGCGCAGCGCTTCGTCCTCGATATGCGCGAGGATGAACCCATCAAGCTGTGCATCCGGGTCGAGCCGCCCGCGCACATGATCAAGCATTTCAGGCTGGCTCATGGCCCGCAGCACGCGTCCCTCTGCCTCGATTTCGGCCAATGCCACCGGTGCGCCATCCACGCTCAGACAGCCGACCACTGCGGTATAGGCAAAAGCGGTGTCCATTATCTCCCCGGCGCCGTCTATCTCGACCCGGATGCCGTCCAGCCGGTCATAGGTGTAGTTGCGCTCGGTCTCGTGCATTCGGTTTAGCTGCACATCGTCCAGCCACAACACGTATGTGGTCACCCGGGTCCCCGGCGACGGGCAGAATGTCGACGGCACAGAGCCATAGCCTGCGAGATGCGCCGCATAGACGGAATCGAAACCGTCCAGCAATCCGCGCTGGATCGGAATCTCGACATGGCCCGGCAGCACGCTGTATTTGCGCGCCAATTGCTCATGTGACTGGTTCGACCCGGCCGCCAGAACCGGCGTGCGGCCGGTACGGTCGAAGCCATGGTCTTCCAGATCGTGTGGAGTCCCGTTACGGAACACATAGGAGCGTCCGGGGACCGGAAAAGGATAGGTTTTGGCATGGGCGACTTGATCATTCATGGCCCGTATTGAGCCCGAATCCCGATCGCCTGTACAGACGGTGGATTGTCCCGCTTGACCCATATCCCCGCTTCGGGCAGAACCGCCGAACCATGGCCTATGCCAACCTCCGCGACTATATCGACCGCCTTGAATCCGAAGGCAGGCTGGTGCGCGTCTCGACACCTGTGTCCACGCGCCTGGAGATGACGGAAATACAGACCCGCCTGCTGGCCGAAGAAGGCCCCGCCGTCCTTTTCGAAAACGTCATCGATGCCAACGGCAATCCCTGCGATATGCCGGTACTGGCCAATCTGTTCGGCACGGTCGAACGCGTCGCCTGGGGCATGGATAAGACCCCCGAACAGCTTCGCGAATTCGGTGAACAGCTCGCGTTCCTGCGCCAGCCCGAACCGCCGGGCGGTTGGCGCGAAGCAGTGGAGATGCTGCCCCTGCTGAAGACAGTCATGGCGATGAAGCCGAAGACCGTTTCCCGCGCCCCCTGCCAGGAGGTGGTGCTCACCGGCGATGATATCGACCTTGCCAAACTACCGGTCCAGATGTGCTGGCCGAACGAACCAGCGCCGCTGATCACATGGCCGCTGGTGGTCACCGCCGGCAAGAACGGCAAGCCTAATGTCGGCATCTACCGGATGCAGGTCACGGGGCCTGACACCACGATTATGCGCTGGCTCGCCCATCGCGGCGGCGCGCACCATGCAAACGATGCGGCGAATGCAGGGGCGGACAGCATCCCCGCCGCGGCCGTGATCGGCGCCGATCCGGCCACCATCATTGCAGCGGTCGCACCGGTGCCTGAAACCATGTCCGAATACCAGTTCGCAGGCCTGCTGCGTGGTCAGAAGGTGGCCCTGGTAGACTGTAAAACAATCCCGTTACAAGTGCCGGCGGAAGCCGAAATCGTGATCGAAGGCCATGTTTCACTGCGCGCTACCGCGCTTGAAGGCCCCTATGGCGACCATACCGGCTATTACAACGCAGCCGAGCCGTTCCCGGTCTTTACCGTCTCCGCGATCACGATGCGCAAAAACCCGATCTACCTGACGACCTTTACCGGCCGTCCGCCGGACGAGCCGTCAGTTCTCGGCCGCGCACTCAACGATGTCTTTATCCCGCTCCTGGTACAGCAATTCCCCGAAATCGTGGATTTCTGGCTACCGCCGGAGGCCTGTTCATACCGGGTTGCCGTCGTTTCCATCCGCAAAGGCTATCCCGGCCACGCAAAGCGGGTAATGATGGGTGTGTGGTCCTATCTTAAACAGTTCATGTACACCAAGTTCGTCATTATCGTGGATCACGATATCGATGCGCGGAAATGGGACGATGTGATCTGGGCAATTTCAACCAATGTGGATGCGGCACGCGACGTGACGATGATCGAGAACACACCGATCGACTATCTCGATTTCGCGTCGCCGGTCGAAGGGCTGGGGTCGAAGATGGGGATTGATGCGACCGCGAAAATCCCCCCCGAAACGACACGGGACTGGGGCCGCAAGATCCGCATGTCCGACGATATTATCGACGAGGTCACGCGCAAGTGGCAGGAATACGGTCTGCCGGGAAGCGGCACGCCGATCTGGAAAACAACCGACGAACAGAAATAGACGGGTAGCAAACGCATGGCCGACGCTTACAACCAACTGAACCTTCTGTCCGACCTGCTCGATGCGGCAAAAAAAGCCGGCGCCGACGCAGCGGATGCCGTGGTCTACAACGCAGCATCTCTGTCGGTTTCCTGCCGTATGGGTGAGCTGGAAAAACTGGAACGTGCGGAAAGCAACGATCTCGGTCTGCGCGTACTTATCGGCAAGAAGCAGGCAATGGTGTCATCCACCGATTTCGACCCGTCGACCCTGAGTGAAGTGGTCGAGCGCTGTGTTGCCATGGCAAAGGCCGCGCCGGAAGACCCCTATTGCGGCCTGGCCGACCCTGAACAGATCGTCACCAACCCGCCCGTGATCGATATCTGCGACGAGACCGAGCCGACGAACGACGCCATGATCGAGGCGGCAAAAATCGCGGAAGATGCTGCCCGTGCCGTGGCCGGCGTCACCAATACCGAAGGCGCCGAGACCGGCTGGAGCCGGGCGGAGATCGCCATTGCTGCGACCAACGGCCTCGCCCGCAACTATTCGACGTCCAGCCACAGTCTTGCCGCGTCCGTCCTTGCCGGTGAAGGCACCGATATGGAACGGGATTATGACTACACGTCCGCCGTCTATTATTCGGACCTTGAAGACCCTGCCGAAATAGGCCGCAATGCGGGCGAACGGGCCGTCAAAAGACTGAACGCCCAAAAGGTAAAAACCCAGCAGGTCCCGGTCATCTACGACCCCCGCGTCTCCGGCGGACTTATCCGGCACTATGCGGGCGGAATCAACGGATCATCCATCACCCGCGGCACGTCTTTTCTCAAGGATTCTATGGGAAAGAAAATCTTCTCCGACGGCGTGAACATCATTGACGATCCGCACCGGCCACGCGGGTTCCGTTCCAAACCTTTTGACGGCGAAGGCCTTGCGAATAAACGCAGCGCCATCGCTGATAACGGTGTGTTAACGACCTGGGTGCTCGACCTGTCCGCGGCCCGCCAACTCGGCCTTGAATCGACCGGTCACGCGTCGCGCGGCACATCATCGCCGCCCTCGCCGTCGCTTACCAATCTCTACATGGAGGCGGGCAGCCAGTCCCCGGCAGAGCTGATGGCTGATATCGAGAACGGCTTTTACATTACTGAACTGATCGGCATGGGGATCAACATGATCACCGGCGATTACAGCCGCGGTGCCACCGGGTTCTGGATCGAGAATGGCGAGATCACGTATCCGGTCAGCGAAATGACGATTGCCGGTAACCTGATGGATATGTTCGCCAATCTGGTCCCGGCGAACGACCTTAAGTTCCGTTACGGCACCGACGCCCCGACAATCCGGGTCGATGGTCTTACCGTCGCCGGCGTCTGACCAGTCAAACATCTGATTCTTACAGAAATATCAAACAATTGGCCGGATTCGCGGAGCGTGGTATTCTGACGACCAGTATCACCCTTACGCGAAACGGAACCCGCTCCCTTGGCTGAACCTGTTCAGGCGCCCGATACGGGCCACGAACTGACCGATGACGCACATGCAACGTCCGACGCCCTTGTCCGGCGGCTGGCGAAAGAACAGCTCTGGCCTCAGCGCGGCCGGATCGCGTTGACATTCATCTGCATGGTCTTTGTCGCCGGTTCATCGGCCGCGATGATATATCTGCTGAAAGACGTGGTTGATCAGGTGCTGGTCTCCCGCGACCGCACAATGCTCTATCTGCTGCCCGGCGCGATTATCGGTCTCGCCCTGATATCGGGGATCGCCGGTTATTTCGAGGCCGTGAATATGGAGGTCATCGGCCATCGCATGGTCGCCAACCTACAGCGCCTCATGTATCGCGGCATTATTTTCTCGGACCTGCAGTTTTTCAACGACAATTCAGTCGGCCGATTGATTTCCCGCTTTATCAATGACGTCGGGATGCTCCGTTACACTGTCGCCAAGGCCCTGACCGGGCTGGTGAAAGACTCGCTACTGGTTATTTTTCTCGTCACCATCCTGCTTGTTCACAACTGGGCTCTGGCGCTGCTGACAGTGGTGATCTTTCCGCTGGCGCTCTACCCGATTGTCCGGATCGGCAAGCGTATGCGCAAGATTTCACGCAATACGCAGGTCGAAACCGGTGAAATGACAACTCTGCTCGACGAGACATTCCAGGGGGCCCGCCACGTCAAGGCCTATACGATGGAAGAGCAGGAGACCGCGCGGGCAACGAGCGCCATCGAAAAAGTCTACGAACTGTCCCGCAAGGCCGCGCGTGTTCAGGCGATCAGCCGCCCGCTGATGGAGACGCTGGGAGGCATCGCGCTTGCCTTGGCGATCCTGTATGGCGGCTCGCAGGTGATTGACGGCTCGATGACCACCGGTGAGCTTGCGTCGTTCCTCGCCGCGCTGCTCGCCGCCTACAAACCGATGAAGAACATTGCCAACCTCAACTCGACACTTCAGCAGGGACTGGCGGCCGCACAACGCGTTTTCAATGTTCTCGACCTGGCGCCAACGATAGACGACAAGCAGGGTGCTGCGCGGCTGGAGAATATCCGGGGCGATATCCGGTTTTCGGGTGTCCAGTTCCGCTACAATACCAAGGGCACGGCGCTGAACGGTATCGACCTCGACATACCGGCAGGCAAAACAGTTGCTCTGGTCGGCCCTTCCGGGGCCGGGAAATCGACGATACTCAACCTCATTCCGCGCTTCTACGACGCCAATAGCGGCTCCGTAACCATTGACGGCCATGACGTCCGGGACCTGACGCTCGAAAGCCTGCGCCGCGGGATCGGTCTCGTCAGCCAGGAAATTTCTCTGTTCGACGACACGATCCGCGCCAACATCGCCTATGGCCGCCCCGGCGCATCCGAGGAAGAGATCACCCGGGCCGCTGTCGATGCTGACGCGCATGATTTCATCACCGGCCTGCCGGACGGCTATGACACACATGTCGGCGGACGCGGCGTAAAGCTGTCGGGCGGGCAGCGCCAGCGAATCGCCATCGCCCGCGCGATGATCAAAGACGCCCCGATCCTCTTGCTGGACGAAGCTACCTCGGCGCTCGACACCGAAACAGAACGTCAGGTCCAGGCTGCCCTCGCCCGGCTGAAACAGGGACGAACAACAGTCGTAATCGCACATAGACTCTCGACCATCGTCGATGCCGACACAATTTTCGTGATGGAAGACGGGCGAATAGTCGAGACCGGGTCCCATAGCGAACTGCTTGCCGAGGGAGGGGCCTACCATCGTCTCTATACCATGCAGTTCGCCGGCGATGACGGCCATGAACAGCCAGCAATTGCCAATACAGGCGCCGTTCCACCGGCCACTGTGCAGGCCTGACCGATGGCCGCCGCAAGCCGGCTTATGCGCCGTCCCGTCGTCAGCGCCGCCCTCAGCTGGCTAGCCGCCCGCTATATCAGACTGGTTTGGATCACCGGCCGCTGGCGGGTCGAAAATACCGACATAGCCGACCGGATGATAGCTGACGGTACCCCGTTCATTGCATGTTTCTGGCACGGCCGAATGCTGATGATCCCGAATGCCTGGAAATACAGTGCAAGGATGAGCATCCTGATCTCTCATCACCGCGACGGTATTTTCATCTCCCGTACGCTCGCTCATCTTGGTATCGGCACGATTGCCGGATCGTCCTCTCGCGGTGGCGCAGGCGCGCTCGTCAGTATGGTCCGCGCGCTCAAACGAGGCGAATACATGGGCATCACACCGGACGGACCGCGTGGACCGCGCATGCGTGCTGCCCCCGGCGCCGCAACGGCCGCTCGCCTTTCCGGCGCAGTGCTCCTGCCCGTCTCCTACAGCGCAACACGACGGCGGGTCCTCGGTTCATGGGACCGCTTCGTTGTGCCATTACCATTCAGCCGCGGCATTATCCGCGTCGGGGCACCAATCGAGGTCCCGCGTGAGACAGACGATGCCGGGCTCGAAGCCGTACGGCAAAAGCTCGAGGTTGACCTGATCAATCTGACCATGGCACTCGACAGCGAACTTGGCGTCGCTCCCGTAGAGCCGGCTCCGAATGCCGCGGAACTCGCTACCAAGGGGGCTGCTGAATGAGCATCGCCGCCTATCGCGCGCTGACCTGGGCTGCGGGTCCTCTGATCCACCGGTATATGCAGCGACGGTTGAACGCCGGGCGTGAAGACCCCCAACGTTTCCGAGAACGATTTGGCGATGCATCCGCGACACGGCCCAACGGGCCGCTGGTCTGGCTTCATGCATCGAGCGTCGGCGAGTCCCTTTCAATGCTGAGCCTGATCGAGCGTCTACGCCGGGAACGGCCCGAGGTCGTCATCCTGATGACATCCGGCACTGTCAGCTCGGCACGTATTCTTGAGAACCGCCTGCCACCGGGCGTGATCCACCAATTCGTTCCGGTCGACCGGATGTCATGGGTCCGGCGGTTTCTTGACCATTGGCAGCCCGACCTGGTGCTCTGGGTTGAATCGGAATTCTGGCCCGGCGTTCTTTCCGAGGTAAAACGCCGCGCCATCCCCGCGATGCTGATGAATGCGCGGATATCCGCTCGTTCCTGGCGCGGCTGGCGGCGCGCACCATGGATGATCCGGCGCATACTGCAAACATTCGATCTGTGCATGGCGCAGACCGAACTCGACGCGGAAAGACTGCGCGACCTTGGTGCGGTCAACATCGCCTGCCCCGGCAATCTGAAATTCGCCGCCGAACCCTTGCCAGCAGATCCGGATACGCTGGCCGCACTCGAAGCGGTAACCGCCGCCCGGCCTCGTTGGCTCGCTTTCAGCACGCATCCCGGCGAAGAGGAAACCATTGCAGCAGCTCATCGGATACTGGTCCGTAACCTGCCTGATATCCTCACCATCATTGTCCCGCGCCACCCTGCCCGCGGCCCGGAAATCGAAAATATACTCGCCGCTTCAGGCACCACCGTGAGCGTACGCAGTCGCAGCCAACTGCCCGACAAAAACATCGGCTTTCTGCTTGCCGACACGATGGGCGAACTCGGCGTGTTTTTCCGGCTGACAGACATTGCCTTTGTCGGCGGCTCGCTGGTACCGCATGGTGGACAAAACCCTATCGAACCTGCCCGGCTCGGCTGTGCAATCGTCCACGGCCCGCACATGGAAAATTTTCTCGCAATCGAAGGCGAACTGAATACCGCGGGAGCATCGTCAGTCGCGACAACCGCAGAGGAAATCGCCCGCGAAGTCGGCACCCTGCTGTCCAATGCGGGGATGCGTCAACGCCGGGTGGCCGCTGCGCGGTCGGTGGCTGATGGCAAGTTCAGCATCATGGATGCCGTCTTCATGCATCTCGACCCGGTGCTGAACCGCATATCACCAGCCCAACCAATTCCGGTCTCCCGCGATGCGCGCTCCTGAATTCTGGCGCCATGACGGCCTGATGGCGGCGATTTTATCGCCGTTAAGCGCGATCTGGCGTCATCGAACGGCATCGCGGATGCGACGCACACAACCCGAAAACGTCGGTGTTCCCGTGATCTGTATCGGGAACGCCGTTGCCGGAGGTGCCGGAAAGACACCCGTCGCAATGTCGGTGGCCGACAGGCTGTTGATGCATGGCGCAAAACCTCATTTCCTCAGCCGGGGCTATGGTGGAACGACCACAGAGACAACCCTGGTGGATCCGTCACGTCATTCCGCCAGCGACGTTGGCGACGAGCCCTTGCTGCTTGCCCGCCATGCGCCAACTTGGGTGGCGCAAAACCGGGTGGCAGGCGCAAGAGCCGCCGTTTCGGCAGGCGCAGAAATACTTGTTCTGGATGACGGGTTCCAGAACCCGTCCTTGCAAAAGGACATATCAATTCTGGTTGTCGATGGTGGCTACGGCTTCGGCAACCGGCGCGTCATGCCCTCAGGTCCGCTGCGCGAATATCTGGATGACGCAATTACCCGCGCGGATGCCGTCGCGATCATCGGGGCAGACCACCACAACATCGAGCAATCACTTCCGAACGGAAAACCCGTCATGGCAGCCCGGTTTGTTCCCGGCGTTCAGGACGACGACCTTTCAGGCCAGGCCGTGCTTGCCTTCGCCGGGATCGGTCGCCCCGAAAAATTCTTCGAGACCCTCTCCGGTATGGGGTGCGATCTTGTCGCGACGAGAGCCTTTGCCGATCACCATCCCTATACCAGCGACGAAGTGATGAAATTGCTGGAAGACGCCGCTGCGGCAGGTGCAATCGCCGTCACTACGGAAAAGGATGCCGTCCGCCTGCCATCAGAAGCCCGCGACATCGTTCGCACGCTGAGTGTGACACTTGAATGGCGCGACGAGGCCGCGCTCGATAGACTGCTGATTCCGGCCCTTTCCCCGGCCCTAACGACGAGAGCATAGATTTTGGCGCGCTATTCCGAGCGTTTCTGGCAAAAGCCCCAGTTCAAGCATTACCTCGAATTTGCCGCGATCTGGTCGATCTACGCAGTGATGACCCGGATGTCCGTGAATACCGCATCCAATCTTCTGGGCAAGATCGGACGCGCCATCGGCCCACGGCTTTGGCTCAGCGACCGCGTTCGGGAAAATATCCTCCACGTATGGCCGGATATGCCGAAAGATCAGATCGAGAAGATTGTCGTTGGCGTCTGGGACAATTTTTCACGCGTAAGCAACGACTACTGGAGCCTGGACAAAATTCGCGATGATCGTGAAAACCGGATCGAAATCGTCGGCGCCGAACACCTGGACACGCTTCGTAACAGTGGAAAATCCGGCATCCTGTTCGCGGGGCATATCGGTAACTGGGAAATGGTTACGCTTGCCGCCAGAATGCACGACCTGCCGTTAACAGTCGTCTATCGCCCTTTCAACAACCCCCTGTTCGACGCGCGGGTCCGTGACCTGCAGCGCCGAAGCGGCGTCGAACTGATTATGAAGGGCCGTGAAGGCGCCCGCAGGATTACCCAGGTACTCAAAGCCGCCGGCAACACCATTATGCTGGTCGATGTGCGGATGAATGACGGCATTAAAGCGCCATTTCTGGGCGTTGACGCGATGACGCCTTCCGCACCTGCAGCCCTGTCCCTGAAGTACAATGCACTTCTTGTGCCGATCCGGGTCGAACGCACAGGACCAGCCCATTTTCGCGTGACGGTCGAAGAACCTCAACCGCCGATCAACACCGGGGATCGGAATGCCGACATCCTCGCAACGACCACCTGGATCAATGATCGGATCAGCGCCTGGATAGTAGACCGACCTGAACAATGGATGTGGTTTCATCGGCGCTGGGGCAAGAATCCCAAACGTCCCGGCTGAAAACACCGGCGAGAATCTATTTCCGCATCGGCCCGACTAACAAACTCGGATCGAGGCGTTCCTGGAACCAGTTCACCCGCCAGTCGAGATGAGGCCCGGTTGATCTTCCGGTCGAGCCGACCTTCCCGATGCCCTCACCCTGTTTGACCATCTGCCCGACCTTGGTGTCGATGGCACTGAGATGAGAATACACCGTCGACAGACCATGACCGTGATCGATTATCACCGTACCGCCTGTAAAATACATATCCCTGTTCGCCAGCGTGACCCGGCCGGGCGCTGCGGCAACAACCTGCGTACCGGTTGGCGCGGCGATATCGATACCCAGGTGCGGACGTCGTGGCTTACCGTTCAGGATGCGCTGACCACCATAGGCGCCGGAAATACGCCCCCTGGCCGGCCAGATAAACCCGCCGGCAAAATGCGCCACCGGCGTAAAGGTCGCGCGGGCATCGCGGATCACCTTACCCTCAGCCCGGATACGCTGCAGGGCTGCAGGAGACGGGGTCACCATTTTGGATGGCAGTCCGTCAATTCGCTGAATACGATATTTCCGTTTCCGGATTTTCAGCTTTCGCACAAGCTGCTTGCCGTCGGCAGCCACCGACTGAAAAGTCGCTGTTTCCAGAGCATCCCGACCGAAACCCATTACGAAACGGCCATCCGGCGTGACGGCAACCGGGCGACCATCCAACCTAATCTTCGTAGCGGGATCCGTGCGACCAAGGACGAGCCCGCCCTGCACGAAATCACCCTTGAGTTCGAGAAGGGTTGCTGAAGCAGGCCCGGCAACCCATAGAAAGGCAAGCAGACTGAATAAAAGTTTTGGCACTAGAAGAGAGACCCCTGCCCGCCTGCAGGCTTTGCTGTGGACTTCGCCGCACGGCGGGTGGAAGTATCCGGCGCTTTTGCCGCCTTGGATGCCTCTTTCGGAGGGCGTTTCTCTTTCTGACCGCCGGGGTCTTTCATAATCGTCGCCCCAACATCCCCATCAGAGAAATGTATGGACACGGTCTGACCGTCCGAGGTGGCCGAAGCCTGCATCAAGGGCTCTCCATCCCCATCCCGCACAAGTGCAAAGCCACGATCAAGGACCCGTTCATAGGACAGGCTGTTTAGCAACTGGCCGGAGGATTTGAGCGCCGCGTCCGCATTCGCAATCGACCGGTTCATTCCGCCGGTCATCCGTTCAACCGGAGACAAGCCTTCGAACCTCGCCGCACGATCCCGGACAAGCGCGCGCAGACTGCCGATAAGCCGGCCATCCAATTGGGCGATATCCCGCGCAGCACGATCGAGTACATCGCGCGGATGGCGCAGGGATGCACTTGCCGTCGCAAGCCGGGCCCCGGCGCGTTCTATCTGGCCGGCCATGCCGTTCGTCAGCCGCTCGGTCTGGTTATCGAGTGACTGCATTGCCCCTTCAAGCAACTCGACCGGGCGCGGCAATCCGCGCGCAAGCCCCTCGATACGATTGCGCCGATCCTCCATCAAGCGCCCGGCAGCCGCAACCATCCGCCGTTCGTCATCGAGCACCTGTGCCAGTAACTCAGCCCGCACCGGCACCGCCATCTCGGCTGCCGCCGTCGGTGTCGGCGCGCGCCGGTCCGACGCATAATCGATCAACGTCGTATCGGTTTCATGCCCGACGGCGGAGATCAGGGGAATTTCGGAATTCGCGGCAGCGCGCACGACGACCTCTTCATTGAACTGCCAGAGGTCTTCCAGACTGCCACCGCCGCGGGCGATTATCAGCACATCAGGGCGCGGTATTTTGCCGTCCGGTTGAAGCGCGTTAAAGCCGTTTATCGCGGCGGCTATCTTCGCTGCGGCACCATCACCCTGAACAGGGACAGGCCACATCAGGACGTGACGCGGAAACCGGTCGTCGAGCCGATGAAGAATATCGCGGATCACAGCCCCGGTCGGCGATGTTACGACACCAATCACGTCCGGCAGGAATGGCAGTTCCTGCTTCCGGTCGGCATCGAACAGTCCTTCCGCCGCCAGCTTCTTGCGCCGGTCTTCCAGCAGCTTCAGCAGCGCGCCTTCGCCCGCCAGTTCAACGGATTCAACGACGATCTGATAACGCGAGCTTTTCGGGTATGAAGATATCCGCCCGGTGGCGATAACTTCCATCCCCTCTTCCAGCTTCAGCGACAATTTTCCGACCGTGCCACGCCATGCCACGGCATCCATTGCCGCGTCGGCATCCTTCAGCGTGAAGTAAAGATGACCCGAGCCATGATAATTGGGCCTTCCCACCTCGCCACGCACGCGCACCCGCCCAAAGGCACCCTCAAGCGTCTGTTTGACCGCCTGCGAAATCTCCCCAACGGAGAGCTCGACAAGGTTGCCGCCGGGCGCGGGTTTTTCACTGGAATCGAAGAATTGATCAGCCATGACGATTCGCATCTTATGGCATCTGATGAGTCGTGTGCCAATGTTGTGTCGATTAATTCAGGAAAAACGGGAATGAAGGTACTTGTTGTCGGTGGTGGTGGGCGAGAACACGCCCTGTGCTGGACGATTTCAGGCTCTCCACTGGTCGATACGCTATGGTGTGCCCCCGGTAACGCCGGCATCGCCCAGGATGCAGAATGCGTCGCTATCGCAGCTGACGATATCGACGGTCTGGTGGCCTTCGCCGTCGATAACGGTGTCGAGCTTGTCGTGATCGGACCGGAAATCCCGCTGGTACTTGGCCTCGCCGACCGGCTGCAGGCAGAAAACATCCGTGCATTCGGCCCCAGTGCTGCGGCAGCAGCGATCGAAGGTTCCAAGGGGTACATGAAAGACCTGTGTGCCCGCTACGATATCCCGACCGCGGGCTATGGACGGTTTACCGATGCTGAGGCGGCAAAAGCCTTTATCTCAGAGCGCGGCGCGCCGATTGTCGTCAAGGCGGACGGTCTGGCCGCCGGCAAGGGCGTAATCATCTGTGAAACGATCGAACAGGCAAATTCCGCCGTCGACGACATGCTGAGCGGCAACGCTTTCGGCGACGCCGGGGCGGAAGTCGTGATAGAGGAATTCATGCAGGGGGAGGAAGCGAGCTTCTTTGTCCTGACCGACGGCGAAAACGTTCTGCCACTGGCATCTGCGCAAGACCATAAACGCGTCGGCGACGGCGACACGGGACCCAACACCGGCGGGATGGGCGCCTATTCTCCGGCTCCCTGCGTAACGGAAGACATAGCGACCGCCGTGATGGATAAAATTATCCTGCCGACCGTCGCTGGAATGAAAGCAGACGGAACACCCTACCAGGGGGTGCTCTATGCCGGACTGATGCTGACCGATGAAGGCCCCAAGCTGATCGAATATAACTGCCGGTTCGGGGATCCCGAATGCCAGGTGCTTATGACCCGGCTGATGTCCGATCTCGTGCCGGCACTGATCGCCGCCTGCGACGGAGAACTGAAAGACTTCGATCTGCGCTGGTTCGACGAGGCAGCCCTTACCGTCGTAATGGCGGCCAACGGGTATCCGGGTTCCTACGACAAGGGCACGGTTATCAACGGCCTCGACAAGGCCGCCAAAATTGCCGGTTCTCTGATTTTTCACGCCGGTACAGCCACGAACGCGAATGGCGACGTCATCGCCACGGGCGGCCGGGTACTGAACGTTACCGCAAATGCCGCAACAATCGGCGAGGCGCAGGAACGCGCCTACAAGGCCGTGGACCGGATCGAGTGGCCGGAAGGTTTCTGCCGCCGGGATATAGGCTGGCGCGCGGTCTGACAGAGTCGAGAAACGGCCTGATCCGCCAATCCAGCCTTCCAAAACCTGCGTAAATTTGACAGACGCCGACGAAATCTGATACCCGGGGCGCATCAATTATATTGCAGTGCAAAAAAGTTCAATGACTAATCCAAATGACTAATATAGAACGATTTTCCGGCCTCGAGACCGGATATTCCGGGATGCTGTACCCGATGGAGACGGACCATATGCTGCATGGCAACGTGCGCTATTACAGCCGGGCTTTCAACGAAACCGCTTATTTCATGTTTACCTTCGCCGGCATCACACCGGAATACATGCGTGAAAACAATCTGGGCATGGCCGCTGTCGAGGAACACAGCTATTACCGACGGGAAATTCATCCCGGTGATCACGTGGTGGTTAAAACCTGCTTTATTGATTTCAACGAAAAGTGGCTGCATGTCTGGAGCGTCATGATTAACCGCATCACCGATGAAATATGCGCGGTCAATGACCAGCGCTGTCTTCACTTCGATACCGAACGACGGAAATCGACCCCCTTCCCGCCCGCCGTTTACGCACTCGGCAAAAGCATGGTGCAGGACCGACCCGAAGTTTGAGGCAGGGACGGAACGACGGGCGGTTTTTCGACGCTGATTCTTGCCATCCGTCTTTCAATAAACAGACCGAAACGCAAACCGTGGAACTTGAATACATTCCGTGTACGGAGCATTATATCCCCAACGCCCGACTGTATAATTGGCGAAATTTAGGTCAGGAGACACTCGATGTTCCCGAAAAACTGTTGGTACGTAGCCGCGCATGCGCATGAGGTAACCGCCTCGCTGTTCGCCCGCACATTGCTGAATCAGGCCGTAATTTTCTGGCGTACTCCCGATGGCGCGATCGCGGCGCTGGAAGATCGGTGTCCTCACCGGCTTGTTCCATTATCAACCGGCAAAACTGTGAACGGTCTGGTCGAGTGCGGCTATCACGGCCTGCGGTTCGATGCTGAGGGCGCCTGCGCATTCGTCCCCGGGCAGGACCAGACACCAAAGAACGTAAACGTCAAAAAGTTCCCGGTCGCAGAACGTCATGCGCTTGTCTGGATATGGATGGGAGAGGCCAGCCTCGCCGATGAAGATCTCATTCCCGACATGCACTGGATGGATGCGCCGGGCTGGCGGGCAACAACCGGCTATCTGCATTTCAATGCGGATTACCGACTGGTCAACGATAATCTGCTCGATCTTTCGCACGAGACGTATATCCACAAACATACGATAGGCAATGACGCCGTTGCCGACGCACCGGTCGTCACGGAAGTGATCGATGACCGTGTCGTCCGTGCGCACCGGGAAATGCCCAATATCGATCCGCCCCCGTTCTTTGCACTGGCACAGGGACATGACGGACGGATCAATCGCTGGCAGATCGCGATCTATATGGCGCCGGGATTCAACATGACCGAAGTTGGCTTCCATGCCGTCGGCACAGACCGCGTGGACGATCACCTGATGATGCGCCCCATCCACCTGATCACCCCGGAAACCGACCACACGTCGCATTACATCTGGGGTCTCGCCCGGAATTTCCGCCTCGACGACGACGAACTCCATGAAAACATTTACACATCCACGCAACAGACATTCAGCGAAGACCGTGAATTACTCGAAATGCAGGACCGTCGCCTCCAGGAAGAAGGCATGCCGAAACTTCCGCAAATGGCCGTGAAGGTCGACAAAGCACCCGTCACAGGTAGACGCCTGCTCGACGCGATGATCCAGCGCGAGACAGCCGATCCCAGCTATTGTGCCGTCCCGGCCCTTCTTGCCGATGACGGGATTGTAACCCAGCCTTTTGCCCAGGCAGCGGAATAACGCGGCTGCCATTGCCACGCCCAACAGCACCTTCCGCTTGACCGCAAGAACCTTCTTGCTGATGCTTTTTCTTCCTTTGCTTTCAGGGTGTGAGTTTGACGTGAAACCGATGGATGTCCGATCCCTTGAAAATCGCTCGAGATCCAACGATGCGCTGGCCTGTGCCATCGGGGTTTGCAACGTACCCGCAGATATCGAAAGCCCCGTCTATGCCGTTTCGATCGAAGAGCTGCTGGCCATCGCAAAAACCGTGATCGACTCCGAGCCGCGCACGAAATATATCGCGATGGACGAAAAGCTGAAGCAACTGGTCTTCGTGCAAAGAAGCCGCATCTTCAGGTTTCCCGACACGGTCTGGCTTCAGGCCGTTCAAACCGACACAGGAAGCTCCGTCATCCTCTACAGTCGATCCAACTATGGAAACTCGGATCTCGGGACAAACAAGCGACGGATAAGGGCGTGGCTGACGAAACTGACCGAACGCATTGAAAAACCCGGAACCGGGAACTAGCCGGCAGGGTCCCCGGCGGCGGCTTCTTTTGCTTTCCGCCGCTGACGGGATTCATGCCGCGCGAGCAGAGTTGATGCCGTCACAATCAGCGCACCGCCGACCCATACCCAGACCCCCGGGAACTCCGCGAACAGGAACCAACCGACAATAGCGGCCCAGACCAGTCGCGCGAATACCACTGGTTCGACGGCAGAAATATCGGCTATTTTATAGGCCGTCGTCAGCAGCATGTGCCCGCAGCTGCCGAGAAATCCGATCATCATCATGAAGAAGAGCTGCTCAATCGTTGGCGTCTGCCAGACAAAAAGAATGGCAATCCCCGACGGTACCATCATCGTTAGCGACAGATAGGCGACAATGGTGGACGGCTGGTCGGTTCGCGACAGCGACTTGGCAATCAACTTTGAACAGGTGACCGAGAGCATCGACAGGAAAATCAGGATCATGCCGAAATTTATCTCCTGCAAACCCGGCCGAACGATAATCAGCGCCCCGGCAAAACCAACAGCCAGCGCTGCCCATCGTGCCCCGCGAACGCTCTCGCCAAGGATGAACATCGCGCCCAGCCCGACAAATAACGGTCCCGTCAGCGACAACGCAGTCGCATCTCCCAGCGGCACCATGCTGAGCGCGGTAAACCACATCAGAAGCGACGCACCGTTAAATACCCCGCGCGCCATGTGCAGCGGAAAGCGACTCGTCCGCAGCACGGATAATCTGGATTTCAGCAGGATCGGGGCGAAGAAGACGAATCCGAAGAACGCCCGGAAGAACGCGATTTCCATCGCATCCAATTCCCGCGACAGCAAGCGCACAGAACCATGCATCGACGCGAAGAACGCGCCTGAAATAACCACCAGAATGATGCCGCGCACCGTGGGCGACACATTCTCCATCTCCTCGATATAACGAATGGGGTTTTTGATCTGCATTTCCCCGCCAGATACGCATTTGCTCCGCGATGCGTCAATCCACACTCCCCCTGTCGTCACGATCGGTGTAAGACATAGGAAACATCGGGGAGAAGAAAATGAGACCGAATAAAATTCAGCAGGCTTGGGCGGAAGGCCGCGCGGCAGTGAACGTCTTTCTCTGCATTCCCGCCTCTTTCCCGGCCGAGATAATGGCATCGCTGGACTGGGACGGCATCACCATCGACATGCAGCACGGTGTGACCGATTACCACAGCGCGCTGCATATGATGCAGGCGGCCGCCCGCTATGACCCGGCCCCGATGGTCCGCGTGCCGTGGAACGACCCCGCCATCATCATGAAATCTCTGGATGCCGGCGCCTATGGCGTCATATGCCCGATGATCAACACCCGCGATGAATGCGAGCGTTTCGTCGGCGCCTGTCGTTATGCGCCTGCCGGGTACCGCTCAACTGGACCCGTCCGCGCCAGTTTCTACGCAGGCGCCGATTACCACGAACACGCCGACACCACCGTTCTCACCTTTGCGATGATCGAAACGCAGGAGGCGGTCGATAACCTCGACGAGATCTGCAGCGTTCCTGGCCTGGATGCTGTCTATATCGGACCGTCCGACCTGTCGGTCTCCATCGGCAAAGGGCCGGGCGGCGACCAGCGCGACCCCGACGTGATGGAACGCATCGATGCGACCCTCGCCGCCACCAAACGCCATGGCATCAAGGCGGGTATTCACACGATGACAGCAGCCTATGCCAACGAGATGGTCGAAAAAGGCTTCGACCTCGTCACACTATCGAGCGATTTCCGCCTGATGCTGGCGAGCGCGTCGGCGATACTTTCGGATGTGAATCTCGGCGGCAGAGGATAAACTTCCACTATTGAATATCCGCAATCGCTGGGGGGACGGCATGGCGAAGAAACCACAATACAACCGCAGCACCGAAGACCTCGGCAACGTGGTCGCGATGGAACACGTCAATGTCTGCATCCCCGACCAGCGACTGGCGACGTTGTTTTACATAACCGGGCTAGGGCTGACGCGCGATCCGACGCTGGTGACCGGCGTGACCAACATGTGGGTGAATGTCGGACGCAACCAGTTTCATTTGCCGACCAGCAAGCCCAACGTGGTCCGTGGAACGATCGGTATCGTGATGCCGAACCGCGACCGACTGCTCGCGCGCCTCAAATTGGTCAAGGAACCGCTGAAAGGCACCAAATTCGGCTGGAAGGCGGCAAAGGGCCATGTCGAAGTAACCTGTCCCTGGGGTAACCGCTTTCACGTCCACGAACCGGGTAAACGTTTCGGCCGGGTGGCGCTTGGGATTGCTTATCTCAATTTCGATGTACCTCGCGGCAGCGCCAAGGGCATCGCAAGGTTCTACCGGGAGATCGTCGGGGCACCGGCAAAGGTAAAATCCCGGGACGGAACCTCCGCCCATGTCCAGATCGGCCATGAGCAGACACTGATATTTACCGAGACACGGCGCAAAATTGTCCCTTTCGACGGTCACCACATCCAGATTTACGTCGCGGATTTTTCCGGCCCTTACGACAAGCTTCTGGCACGCGGGCTGGTATCCGAGGAAAGCAGCCAGCATCAGTACCGTTTCGAGGACATCACCGACCTCGATACCGGCGAGGTATTATTCACACTCGACCACGAGATGCGCTCGCTCACACATCCGCTTTACGCGCGTCCGCTGGTGAACCGTAATCCGGACCAGACCAATGGACAGTTCGGGGCCGGTCATGAACACCGGTCATGGGCGCTACCCTACTCAGGCTGACGCGTGCGGGCTGATGAGGGGGCGGGCTGGCGAATATCGGGATTACAATTCCAGCGTGCAAATTCGGGCCTATCTGCACAGATCACGCTATGCATATAATCGTCCACAATATCAAATAGGGGGAAACGCAAATGCGTCGAAATACCGGACTTCTCGCCATGACACTATCGGTCGGACTAATCACTTCCGGCTGCACCCATACGCCGGACAGATATTACGATTTTACCCATAAAATACCGCTCTTCGCGCCGACCGCAGGTGACATCACCAAACCGGACCTGTCGAAACCGTTCAAGGATTCAAAAGCAGTCGCAAGCTTCGGGTTTCAGGCAACACGCAAAGTCAAAGATCCGTTCAAAACCCAGAAGGGCTTTTTCCAGTGGGGCTGGTTCCATTTCGACGAGCACTACACCACCCATCTGGACTCGACGGATCATTATCTGAACAGTGACACCTCCAAGAATGCCGACAAGCGCTCCATCGAGGAATACACCCTGAAGGATATCATCGGGCCCATCGTCTATATCGATATATCCGCCCGCGTGGCAAAGGAGCTCGCCAAAAACGGCGGCAAACCTTCCCCGAACCCGGCGGTAACGAATTTTAGCGAATCCACGGGAGCCACCGTTCTGCCGTCGGATATCGAAAAGGTTGCCGGCCAGATCACCGACCGATCATGGATCGTCGTTCACTCGGGCTGGGACAAGCACTTCGTCGGCGACCCGCCCAAGGACCCGTTCCTGCATCCCTATATCAATGGATTGAATTATCCGGGATTCGGCAAATCGGCTGTCGAAAAGCTGATCGAAATCGAGAACCGCAAAGGCGTGCGGATCAACGGCATCATGATGGATAACCTGTCCATCGATTCCGGTGAATCCGGGCGCGGGTCGGACGGCAAGAATCCGTTCGGCGACGGCTGGTACGCCCATCAGCTCGGACTGACACGCGGCTGGAAATTGCTGGAAAATGCGAAGGATACCGGGCAGCTCGCAAATGAGACCGGCAAGTGCACGTTGATTGCAGGTGCGATCCGCCTGACATCGTCGACCGGTGCTCCGGCACGTGTGATCGCCGCCTGTCGCTAAATCCGGCCTGTAAATCCGTCGGGCCGGTCAGACGTTGTAGACGTCTATCGGCCCGACGATACGGTCATCGTGAATAAAGATTTTCTTCGTCGCGATCCGAAGCCCGTCAGCTGTTTCGCGCAATCCGTATTCGTATAACCCACCCCTGACGCTCCCACCGCGCACCCGCGCGTATGTGCGAACCATCCACGTCGCAGTGACCCGGGTCAGCCCGTCCTGTTCCCCGTGTACCAGCACATTTGTGACCAGGTGCGCCGTATGCGGCAAGGGGTCGGTCGCGTATGAATCATGGCCCTCGATCCGAAAAATACGCGCCTCCAGCCCTGCCTTGTCCATATACATCAGGCTGACATCTTTATCGGGATCATCCGTCCAGCCCTCGTCCCCGTCCATCGCCGGCGCCCAGTAGACAGCGTCTTCGGTATATAGCGCGAGCCAGTCTTCCCAGCATTTGTTGTCGAGGCACCAGGCTTCACGGTAGAGGAGGCCTTCGGCAGCAGCTCTTGCATCAGTCATGGCGACAGCCTCGCCGCCCATTCACGCCAGAATGCAAAAAACGGCGTTTCCACTTCACGCCCCGGGTTGCTGTTCAAAGGCGTTACACCAAGTTCCTTCGCCGCGTCATCCGCCCCGTCGACCAGCGTCTTGTGGCCAAGCGCCAAGTCATTCCAGCCGTCTTCCAGCGCTTCGGAGCCGATCTGTGCGCCTTCCATCGCCCGCACATCGTCCGGCACGGCAAGACTGGCAGGAAAAAAGAAATCTTCGTATTTCCGGATGCGGGCACGACGCGCTTCAGGTGCTTCGTTCTTCGGCGCGATGCACCATGTCTCTATCTCCGTCAGTTCCGCGCTGATCGGTCGCCACACGCGGATACAACTCGACGCGACATCGTTCAACAGCAGATTCGGAAACACGGTCACCGTGCGGCCGCGCTCCAGCATCCATTTCACCTTACCGGCAGGGTAGCGCTGTAACAGCGCCTCGCGCTGCGGCCACGACGGACCGGCTTCAGGGTTGCCGCGATCAGCCCAGTTGATCATGTGACCATTGCCGACGTCGTATCCCCCTGAATTGATTTTCTCCAGGCTGAGTATCCGGCTGGCCTCGGTCTTGGCCATCCCGGAATCTCCCTCGGGTGCCAGTGTCTCCCGGTAGCCGACCGTGGTCGCGAAATTCCGGTGAACTGTCGCAACGTGGTAGCCGTCGGTCGAATTTTCAGTCTGGAGTTTCCAATTGGCCTCCATCATGTAGCGGCTTTCGCCTCGCAGGATTTCCATGCCGTCCGGCGCCTGATCGGTCATCAGATCGATAAACGGCATCGCCCCACCGAGAAACTCATCCAACGGCGGCGCGTCTGCATCCAGGCAACCGAACAGGAAGCCTTTATAAGATCCGAATTTTTCGATGGGGCGCAAATTCGTATCCATGCGATCGAGGTCTTCGGGCCGGTAGGCCTCGTCACCGCCGCGCACCAGCGTACAGGCTCCTTCGGCGTTGAAGCACCAGCCGTGATAGCGGCAGGTCAGTGTTTTTGCTGAACCGGATGTCCGTCCGGTCAGTCGGGAGCCACGATGACTGCACACATCGTAAAAACAGCGGATATCATCATCGCTGCCGCGAATAACGAAAACCGGCTGCGTCCCGATCTGTGTTGCAACATAGTCACCATGTTTGGCGATCTGGCTCTCATGACAGAGATACAGCCATGTGCGACCGAAAATCTCGGCCATTTCCTGATCAAATATCGCGGGATCGGTGAATGCCGATCTATGTACGCGAAAAATATTTTCGCCCTCTCTGTCATCAACCAATTCCTGAGCGGAAGTCATAGATTTTCCTGTTTCCCAAAACCAAAACCGGCGGCCATCGTTTGTCGACGGCCACCGGTCTGTCAAGCAGGCGCGGGCACAAACTGGTTCAGGGGGCCTAGAACCAGCGGGGCACGCTCTGCCTGTATTCAAGGTAGGAATCGCCGAACTTGCATTCGAGATAGTCTTCTTCGCGCAGCACCACGCCAAAATGTAAGACCGCAAACAACACCGGCAACAGGGCAACAACGGCGGGTGCATTAACGATCACGCCGATTGCGGTATAGATCAGCAGCAACGAGACATAGAGCGGATTACGGGTCATCGCATATGGCCCGTCAGCAACGATAGCAGCGCTTGACCGCCAGGTCTCGATGGACGTTCCGACAGCGCGAAACCGCCGCATGGCGGCCGCCATCAATGCGATACCGCCGATCAGTAACCCGGCCCCGCCAAGATACTGCACCGGCTCGTACAGAAACGGGGCCAACATGAACTGATCCAACACGAAACCGGCCGCCAGAAACGCCAGCACGATCCGCGGCGGGCGCGCGATCACGTTGGGGCGGTCCTCATAAACATCGAAATCATCGAACGGGTCTGAATATCTTTCCATATTTTCCTCCTTTACCCCCCGGAACCCCTCTCCCGGCGAGGGAGAGGGGAAAGAGGAGCGCGGCGTCTGGTTTAGCGACGCCCGCCACCGCGGCGGACCATCTTGTCGAGCGCGGCCTGCTGTTTTTCATCCAACGTTGCATAAAGCTTGTCGAATGCGGGACGCACTGTCTGCACAACCTCGAGGCCGGCAGTCAGCATGGTCTCCATCCGGGCAAATTTTCCGGTGGCAGTTTTCTCGCGGCCTTCAGCCTTCATTGCCTCGCAATGCTTGCCGATCGTCGTACTGCCTTCGCGCAGGGCGGCGGCCAGCCCGTCCCATGCGACTTTCTGTTCACCCTGGAACGTGAAGAACGCTTCAGCGAAGCCGATCGCGTCCTCGACTTTCTCGGCCCGGCGATCGCTGCAGATCATCCGCATACCGTGGCGTCCGCCACGGTGATGACCACGATAACCGCCCTTCTCACCATGCCCACCGGAAGCCATAGCCGATGAGATCAGCTCCAGCTTCGCCGTATTCATGGTCTGGGGGGCGACGCCGGAAAAGGCAAAAACAACTCCACCGATAGCAACTGCAGCAACCGTACCAAGCAGGATTTTTTTCGTAACTGACATGTGTTTTCTCCATCTGCTGAAGCGCCTGCCGAAGAAGTGCGGCGCCGACAAACCCAACATAGGAACGCCCTGTAACGGCTGCATGTCCGTCAAACCGCTGTTTTGTAACGGTTCGTTACAGTTCCTGCCGCTGTAACACTCCGTTACAAAAAACCATCCCGCATGATGGAACCGACCGCCTATATTGGCCTTATGAACGACCCTTCACCGCATATCCTCGTTGTCGACGATGACCGCGAAATTCGCGATCTCACAGCGCGATTTCTGCGCAAACACGGGTTTCGCGTCGATGACGCAGCCAACGGCAAGGAGATGGACAGCCATCTTACCGACGGCAGTTTTGACCTCATCGTCTTGGACCTGATGATGCCGGGCGAAGACGGACTTTCGATATGCCGGCGGCTGCGCGCCGATACCGCGATCCCCATCATCATGCTCACGGCGCTGGGCGAAGAGACCGACCGGATTGTCGGACTTGAAATGGGGGCCGACGACTACCTGCCCAAACCTTTCAATCCGCGGGAACTTCTGGCACGCATAAAAGCCGTATTGCGGCGCGGCGGCGATTTTCGGAGCCCGCTGCCTGCATCGGGACGCCAGTTGATCTTTGAAAACTGGACACTCGACCTGGCCAAACGCGAACTCCGCGATCCGGCAGGCGCACTCGTGTCTCTGACGGCGGGCGAGTTCGATCTGCTCGTCTCGCTGGCGGAACGGCCACAACGCGTTCTCAGCCGGGACGCGCTCCTGGATTTAACGCGCGGTCGGGAAGCAGGCGCCTTCGACAGGTCGGTCGATGTCCAGCTTAGCCGTCTACGCCGGAAGATCGAAGCCGATCCCAAAGAACCAACGCTGATCAAAACAGTTCGCGGCGGCGGATACATGTTCACGGCCACCGTAGAAGTGAAGGGTTAGTGCGTTATGAGGTCCTCTAACAGCAGCAGGCACACAAACGAGAGTGACATCAGCCACCGCCCACGCCGTTGGCGCAGATTATGGCCGTCATCCATTGCCGGGCGTCTGACACTTGTCATCGTCGGCTTACTGATTGTCGCCATGTGGGTCAGCGCAGCGGCCTACGTACAAGACCGAGCCCAGACAACATTCAAACTCCTTACGGTCTCCGTCGCCGACCGTATGAGTGTCATTGTCCCTCTGATCGAACAGACTCCTGCAGACGAGCGCGAGACGCTGCTACGGGCGCTGAACAGCCCCACACTCTGGATCGGGCTGACCGAGGGGCGGCGGCCGCGTATCCCACGGGGTTGGCACCCCGGCCGGCGCCATGAGAGGGATATTCGGTCGGTACTGCCTGATCTTGGCGAGCGCCGCATTGTCATCCGCCGTTTCAACAGCTGGGACCGGGGAGACCGGGCGGCTCCGCCGATGCCGGGCGGACGGCCGACGCCGCCGGACCTGCTGAACAGCCGGGTAAAGATCCTGGTTGCGGTTGGTCTGAAGACCGGCGGCTGGGTCCATTTCGTCGGATCGACGGACACAACATCGCTACGGTGGGCAGTTCGGATGATCTTCTGGATCTCTTTATCCACAGTATTGATCATTATTGTCTCGTTTTGGGCAGTCCACCGGATGACACGCCCACTGCGCAGTTTTGCCGCTGCCGCCGAGCGTATCGGGCTCGACGTCCGCTCTCCGCCGCTTCCCGAACAGGGGACCCGGGAATTGCGTAACGCGACACGTGCTTTCAACGTCATGCAGGAACGCCTGCGTCGTTTCGTCGATGACCGCACGATGATGCTGGCGGCAATCAGCCATGATCTGCGCACCATGCTGACACGTCTGAAACTACGGGCCGAGTTCATCGACGATGCAGAACAGCAGGCCAAGGCTATTGCCGACCTGGACGAAATGCAGGCAATGCTGGATTCCACCCTCGCCTTTGCCCGTGACGACGCCGCCGAAGAACCGCGTACCCAGACCGACCTCGCCGCCCTCGTACAGAGCCTCTGCGATGACATGGCGGATGCCGGACAACCGGTTTCATGCGAGACCGATGGCCGCCTTGCCTATGTCTGTGCGCCGGGCGCGATCAAACGCGCCGTCCAGAATATCGTGGTCAATGCGATCAAGTACGGTGCCTCAGCCTCGGTAGTGGTCTCGGAAGAAGCCGACCGCATCGATATCGCCGTGACGGATAGGGGGCCTGGTATTCCAGCCGACCGCCGGGAAGATATTTTCCGCCCGTTTTTCCGCCTCGAGACCTCGCGCAACCGGGAAACAGGCGGCTCCGGCCTGGGGCTTGCTGTCGCCCGGTCGATCGCACGGCGCCACGGCGGAGATATCGTCCTGGAAGACTCCGCTGACGGCGGCCTGACGGTAAGGCTGTCACTGCCACATACGCCCATGTAGAGGCTGCATGGGCGGGCCTATGGCTAAAAAACCGCGCAGACGTTAAATATTCCCCCAACAGACATGCTGACGGGGAGAGAATGATATGAGTGGTTCGGACATTAAGCGGAGTCCAGCGGTATTCGGCGACCTGCGCGGGTGGATTGACGCCCTCCGCGACGGCGGCGAACTTGCGGAAATCACGGGCGAAGTCGACTGGGATGTCGAGCTTGGCAATATCATCCGGATGATGCAGGGAAGCGGTGACGGACCGGCTTTCCTGTTCAACAATATCAAGGATTATAACGGCCCCGACGCGCTGTGTTCGCGCATGTTTACCGGCGGTCACGCGAGTTATTCGCGTATCGCCATGATGTTTGGACTTGCCCCGGACACCCCTGCACGCGAACTCGTCCGCATCTGCCGCACGATCTTCCAGGAACGTATCGAGCCGCGCAACGTGAATGACGGCCCGGTCAAAGATAACATCATCATGGGCGATGATATCGACCTGCTGAAATTCCCGATCCCCAAATGGAACGCGCTCGACGGCGGGCGCTACGCGCTGACCTATGCCGGCTGCGTCACCAAAGACCCCGACACCGGCGTTCATAATGTCGGTATCTATCGCGGCATGGTCGGCGGCCCGGCGGAAATACCTGTTCTGTTGTGGCGCGCCCAGCACTGGGGCGGCCATTTTTCGAAACATCAGCAATCCGGCGAAGAAATGCCCGTCGCCTACGTCATCGGCTGGGAACCGTCACTCGGCTTTACCGCCGGCGCCCCCGTGCCGCGCGCTATATCCGAATATGACGTCATGGGTGCCATCCGTGGTGAACCCGTAGACCTGATCGACTGCGAAACGGTCCCGCTCAAGGTTCCTGCCAACGCTGAAATCGTGATCGAAGGCTGGATTTCCACGGATCCTGCGACCTTCACCGAGGAAGGCCCTTACGCCGAATTCACCGGTTTCTATGCGCCGGAACGCTCGAAGAAGCACACAACCCGCGTTACCGCGATCACCCATCGGGACGATCCGATTTATCGCGGTACCGTCGAGGGCGCGATCCCCGGCAGCATCGGCGAAAACCCGATCATGAGCTCGATCCACCGGTCCGCCGTGGCCTGGAATGCGCTGGAAAGCGCGGGGGTTCCCGGCGTGAAGGACGTGTTCGGCCACCCCATCCAGGCGGCGGTCAACCTCAACGTCTCGATCGAACAGACCTATCGCGGTCAGGCGAAGCAGGTCGCAGCCGCCCTCTGGGGCGATTCATCGTCGCATGTGCGCTACAAGCATGTCACCGTGGTCGATGCCGATATCGACGTTCACGACTACGAGGCAGTTGACTGGGCGCATGCATGGCGCGTGGCTGCCGGAGAAGGCGATATTGTCATTTATCCCGCCAATTGGGGTGCCGGGCTCGACCCCAGCGTCCGACGGCGTGATGCAAATGTTCATTTGTTCGGTACCGGCAAGTGGTCTCGCGTCCTCACCGATGCGACCATCAACCTGGATTACGAGCCGGAACGAAACGGCGACCGCTACCCGCCGACCGTCCGCCCGTCTCGCGAAGACATGATGAAGGTAGAAGCCCGCTGGGACACCCTCGGCATTGACGGGAAATGGAAACAGAAATTGTCTTCGTCCGACTGACGAAATTCAACCGGTCATGCGCAATACGCATGGCGATATGAAGGACCGGCAATTGACTTGGATACCGGGTGCCGCAAAAACTGCGGCAGAACAATCGAGTGAACGAATGCGATGTCCGGGGCAATCCCGCATTGCAAGACTTAAAGATCAGGGAGCTGACCTATGACGACCAACGAACTCGGCGCTATGCACAACAAGATCGTGCCGCGGGCCTTTGAAGATTTACGCGGCTGGATCGATGCGCTTCGCGAAGAAGGCGAATTGCAGGAAATCGACGTCGAAGTCGATTGGGATTGCGAACTGGGCACGATTGCCCGGAAAACGTTCGGGCAGGGCCATGGCCCCGCCCTGTTGTTCAACAACATCAGCGGCTATGGCCCCGATGACGATGTCTATTCACGCCGTGTCTTTACCGGCGGTCTCTCGAACTACAAGCGCGTCGCCATGATGCTCGGCCTGCCGAAAGATGCGCCTGTGCGAGACCTCGTACTTGCCACGCGTCATTTCCTGCAGCAGCGGGTTGAGCCGGTTGAGGTATTCGAAGGCGCCGTGAAGGAAAACATCGTCAACGGCGACGACATCGATATCTACAAGGTTCCCGTGCCGCGCTGGCATCGAGAAGATGGCGGGCGCTACATTAATACCTACCAGGCCACCGTGACGATGGACCCCGATACCGGGCAGCACAACATCGGCATTTATCGCGGCATGCTCGGTCAGAAAGATACCCTGCCCGTTCTGCTGTGGCGCGCCCAGCACTGGGGCGTCCACTTCCAGAAATGGGCCGACCGCGGCATGAAAATGCCGGTTGCCCACGTTTACGGTTTTGAACCGTCCCTGCCCTATTGTGCTTCCGCCCCGATCCCGACCGGCGTGTCGGAATATGAGGTCATGGGTGCAATGCGCGGCAAGCCGATGGAACTGATCAAGTGCGAGACCAGCGACATCATGGTACCGGCGAATGCCGAAATGGTCATTGAAGGGTTTATCGATTCCGATCCGGCGACCTTCGAAATGGAAGGCCCGTTCGGCGAATACACCGGGTATTTCGGTGGTGATCAGGGACCGAAGCACGTCACCAAGGTCACGACGATCAGCTACCGGAACGACTCGATCCATCGCGGCACGCTGGAAGGCACTCTGCCAAAAATGCTGAACGAAAACTCGGTTACCAGTTCAGTACAGCGCGCCGGTGTAGCGTGGAACGTACTGGAACGAGCGGGTGTTCCCGGCGTAACCGACGTGCATTGCCCGGCGGCGAATAACGGCACCACGCTGATGATCCAGCTACACCAGACCTATCGCGGTCAGGCCAAGCAGGCAGCGGCCGCCATCTGGGGCTCAAACTCGGCACACCTGCGGTACAAGAATATCTGGGTGCTCGACGACGATATCGACATCCATGATTATGCATCCGTCGACTGGGCGTTTGCCTATCGCGTTAATGCGGCAGAAGACGATATCGTGTTCTTCCCGGGCTCGTTCGGCTCACTGCTTGATCCGTCAACACGGCTGCGTGATCGCGACCCCATGAAGTTCGGTACCGGCAAGTGGTGCCGCGTCCTGATCGACGCGACAGTCAACCTCGATTTCGATCTGGAAGACCAGTACGGCGGAAACCGCTATCCGCCGACGGTGCATCCGCACAAGGAAGACATGGAAAAGGTCAAGGAACGCTGGAAAGAATACGGCTTTGAATCCGACTTCGATTGACTACCCCCGGCGCTAGCGCCGGGCAGCAAAGAACTCTCTGAGTAACGCGGCGGCGTCGGATTCTCCGATGCCGCCGTAAACGTCTGGGCGATGATGACATGTCGGCTGGTCAAATATCCGGGGGCCGTTTTCAACGCCGCCGCCCTTGGGGTCAAATGCCCCGAAATAAACCCGCCGAATCCGCGCGAACGAGATTGCCGTTGCACACATCGGGCATGGTTCCAACGTGACATACAGGTCGCAGCCGTTTAACCGGGCGTCTTTTCGGAGGTTAGCGGCTTCCCTGATCACGATCATTTCCGCATGTGCGGTCGGATCGCTGTCGCATTCAACCCGGTTCCCGGCCGTCACGATGACATCCCCCGTCCCGGCATCGACCAGCACCGCACCTACCGGTACTTCTCCGTCTGCAGCCGCCTCTCGCGCCGTCTCCAGCGCCAGACGCATATAGGGAGAAACGGATATGTCATGATCCTCGTCCATGACGCACAATTGACAGGCATGAACCCGCGGTCAAGCCCGGATACATCGAACTTGCTCCACCACACGGCACTACCGAAGACAGCACTACGTGATGCGGCCGTGGCCATACTTTTGCGGAGCGAAATTCCATCGGGCTGAATCACCTCAGTAATGGCTGATTTCAGGCCTTTTCAGCAGGTCTCACAGAAAGGTTTCGGCCATACCGCAATACTGCTCCCGGCCCCGATCGCATTTGGCACGAATTCGGAGGGCTTTACGGTTTTGCAACCCTAAATCCGTAAATTAACCATCTTACGTTAGATTCCCCGGGGGACTTAAATCGTGGCCAAGCAACTACAACCGCAACAGGCACTTGAATCAGCTGTCCATTGTTTACAGACAGGGAATCTCAAGGCTGCGGACAAACATTGCCGATCAGTGCTCTGCAGCCATCCCCAGTAAGCGAACGCGCTTCATATTCTGGGTGCGATACGCCTCAGACAGAACGACCCTGAAAACGCTATCAAATTTCTGACACGCGCCCGCGCCGGAGATCCAGCAAACGGCGAGATACTGACCAACCTTGGCGCGGCACATCGTGCTGCAGGGCGTCCGGATCAGGCGGTGGAAGTATTGCATCAAGCCATCTCGCTGGCGTCTGAAAACCCGTCCGCGTATTTCAATTTGGCAAATGCCTATGTTGATGTGGGCAACAATGATATGGCGCTGCAAACCTATCGCCAGGTTATCGAACTTGTTCCCAATCATATCAGCGCACATGGGACGGTTGCCCAGATTTTACGGGACGCCGGAGATACCGACGGAGCCCTGCACGAATTCGAGATTCTCGACACTCTTGCACCCGACACTCCTGAAACACTGAATGCTATCGCTGTCCTGCATGCTGGCAGTGGTCGGCTCGAAACCGCCGAAGGGTTTCTGCGCAGAGCGGTAAGCCTTTCACCGGACAACCATGAATTTGCGTCGAATCTTGCAAATATCCTGGCCAGAACCTTTCGGACGGACGAAGCCCTTACCCTTTATCAGGGCGCCCTCGACAATACCCCGAACGACCCTGATCTGCTGTGCAATGTCGGCAATGCGGTCAGCCATCGGGGCGACAATCACGAAGCGGTGCAGAAGTATCAACGCGCATTGGAGATCGACCCCGATCATGTCGATGCCCATGCCGGACTGGCAAATAACCTTCTGGCGGACGGTCAATTCGCCCATGGCTGGAAACACTTTCTCCGGCGGACGAGCGTTCTCGCCATTGCATCACACATCGATCGGGCTCCTTTCGCATCAGACCTTGATGGGACACGCGTGACCGTCATCGCCGACCAGGGCCTGGGGGACCAGGTTTTCTTTGCGCGTTACATCCCGGCGCTGAAAGCGCGCGGCGCACGTGTAACCTTCCAGCCCGACCCCAGGATTGCCGACATGCTGCGGCGGGCAGGGATCGCCGACGAAATAGTGCCGGCAGAAACCCCGGCCGACGGCGACCTTGTCGTATCATCCGGCGACTTGCCATTCTTGCTGGGCAGCGAAGATGTTGACCCGACGCCCGTCCCCTACGAGATTCCAGTACTCACGGAACGCGAAGAGATTCTTCGCTCAAAACTCACCGCATTCGGTCCGCCCCCATGGGTCGGCGTGACGTGGCGTGCCGGGACACCCAACATGCGCCAGGCGCTTCTGAAAGAAGCGCCGGTCGCTCTTTTTGCGTCGGCGCTGCGCGACGCACCAGGTACGGTCATCGTGGTTCAACGGGACGCCGCGGAGGGCGAGACGGACCGTTTCACCGCCGCCCTCGGCCGTCCTGTCCTCGATCTATCCGCGCTGAATGAAGACATCGAGGACCTTCTCGCCCTCTCCGGCCTGCTGGATCGTTACGTAGGCGTCAGTAACACCATGACCCATCTTCGCGCTGCGCGCCAAAAATCGTCCGACGTGATCGTTCCGCCTCCAGCAGAATACCGTTGGATGAACACTGGGGCCGCGAGCCCCTGGTTTCCGGAGACGAAAATTCACCGTCAGATGCCCGACGGTACGTGGTCACAGGCCTTCGATGGCCTGTCTGCATCGCTGAAGGATTAAAACACCGTGGAAATGACACGGCCACTCCGCAGTGAACAGAATGTCTCTACGACGGCGTTCCCGGTCTATGTGGGCTACGACCGGCGAGAAGACATCGCTTATCAGGTCTGCCGGCAATCCCTGATCCGGAACGCCTCACGCCCGCTCGACATCCAGCCGTTAATTCAGGATTCCCTGCGTGCGCAGGGCCTGTATACGCGGGGCGTGGACCCACTGGCCTCGACAGATTTTACCTATACGCGGTTCTTCGTGCCTTATCTGTCCGGCTATCGGGGCTGGGCCGTGTTTTGCGATTGCGATTTTCTGTGGCTCGCAGACATAGCTGATCTTATCGCTTCGGCCGATGATCGTTTCGCGGCCATGTGCGTTCACCACGACCACCGGCCGTCAGAGCGGCACAAGATGGACGGCCAGCAACAAACGCTGTATCCGCGCAAAAACTGGTCATCAATGATCCTGTTCAATTGCGGTCATGAGGCTAACCGGGTTCTGACGCCTGACCTTGCAAACAGCGAGTCCGGAAAATATCTGCACCGCTTCGGCTGGCTCGACGACGAACTGACCGGCGCATTGCCGGAAACATGGAACTGGCTGGAAGGCTGGAACGACAAGCCAAAACGTGGCACACCATCGGCAATCCACTATACTCGCGGCGGACCCTGGTTCGCAGACTGGAAAGACGTCGATTATGCCGATCACTGGCTCCGCGAAGAAAGCGCCTACCGCGCCGGCCGATAAAAGTATGCCGTTATGCGCCCGCTGATCGGAATCACCCTCGATTCCGAGGAACCCGGCACCTATTCAAAATTTCCCTGGTACGCGATCCGTGAAAACTATTCCTCCGCGGTTTCCGATGCGGGGGGGCTATCGGTCATGCTGCCGCATGAACTCGACCGCGTGGATGACTATCTCAACCTGATTTCCGGCCTTGTCGTCACCGGCGGCGCTTTTGATGTCGACCCGGCCCTGTTCGGCGCCGAAGCACGCCACCCATCTGTTGTCGTCAAAGCCGCCCGGACCGATTTCGAGTGGGCGGTCACTGAAGGAGCGCTCAAGCGCAACATGCCGGTACTCGGCATCTGTGGCGGCCAGCAATTGCTCAACGTGGTTCTCGGCGGCTCGCTGATCCAGCATATCCCGGACGAAATCGACAATCCGCTCGCCCATGAACAACCAAACCCGCGAGACGAAGCCGGACACGCCGTTGCTGTAACTGAGGGCACCCTGCTTCACCGCATCGCCGGGAATACGCAACTTTCAGTGAATTCCGCCCACCATCAGGCCGTCAAGGATGTCGGCAAAAACGTCACGATCAACAGCATCGCGCCCGATGGCGTGGTCGAAGGCATTGAAGCGCCGGAATATGCCTTTTGTCTCGGCGTACAATGGCACCCGGAATTCTCGATCGACCCGGCAGACGCCCTTATATTCCAGGCATTCATAAACGCCGCAGAAGCCTACGCATGACCGAAAAAGAAGGTGAACGCATCGCCAAACGGCTATCCCGCGCCGGGGTCTGTTCCCGCCGCGAGGCCGAACGCTGGATTGCGGACGGCCGGGTCTGGGTCAATGGCAAGAAAATCTCGGAACCGGGGACCCTCGTCACCGACACCTGTGACATACGCGTCGACCGGAAACCTATCGCAGAACCTCAGGCGACACGGCTGTGGCGTTATCACAAACCTGCGGGCCTGATCTGCAGCAACAACGACCCACGTGGTCGTCCGACGGTTTTCGAACGGCTGCCGAAGCATCTGCCACGGGTCATGTCGGTCGGGCGCCTCGACTTTGATTCCGAAGGGCTTTTACTACTCACCAATGACGGCGGGATTGCCCGGCGCCTGGAATTGCCCGAAACAGGCTGGGTTCGGCGTTATCGTGTCCGTATGTTCGGCACGCCCACCGAAAAGGAAATCGCCCTGCTGGCAAAAGGCATCACCGTTGACGGCATGAAATACGGCTCGATCGAGGCCGCCATCGACAGCGCAAAGGGCAGAAACGCCTGGGTAACGGTGACGCTGCGGGAAGGCAAGAACCGGGAAATCCGAAAGGTATTCGAGCATCTGGGGTACCCGGTGAACCGACTTATTCGTACCGCCTATGGCCCGTTCCAACTTGGCCAGCTTGGTCGCGGCGGTGTCGAAGAAGTGCCTCGCCGCACACTCAAAGATCAACTCGGACTGGATACATCCAATGCGCATCGTGGCCGGCAGGCATAGAGGGCGCCTCATCGACGCCCCCGAGGGCAATGATATCCGTCCGACATCGGACCGGGTGCGCGAATCCGTGTTCAATATTCTGGAACACAGGGATTGGGGCCCGGGCGGGCTATCGGTCGTAACCGGCGCGCGGGTCCTCGACGGGTTCTGCGGCACCGGAGCACTCGGCCTCGAGGCGCTGAGCCGCGGCGGCGCCCATGTCACCTTCATGGACAAGAGCCGCGTGGCTCTTGCGCTCTGCCGACAGAATCTGGACTCGCTCGGCGAACGGTCCGCAGCGGACGTTCTGCAGGGAGACTGCCTTAAACCCGTCCGCCCGGCAGAAGCCTACGGGCTTGTGCTTCTGGACCCACCCTACAAAGCAGGCCTCGCCGCCCCGGCCCTGACCGCGCTTCGTGATGCCGGCTGGATCGCCCCGGGCGCAATTTGCGTGGTAGAAACCGAAGCGGGGACCGACCCGGAGTTCGACGATACTTTCGAGAAACTCGACACCCGGAAATACGGGGCCGCGAAGGTCCACTTCCTGCGAAACGAACACATCACACCCTGATCCAGCGTCAGGACATTCGCCCGCGCTGAATTTTTGCTTTCAATCAGGCTGTCTGACGACTCGCCTTTGATGATACCGGAAACAGCCATACCGATATGACGCGCCCGCCTACACCCTCCTCACACGGCACAGCGGCCCCCAGACCGTTCTGGCGTATCGAGCTTGCAGAAATGGCGCGCCTGGGTGCACCGATTGTCTTCACCCAGCTCGCATGGGTCGCGATGCTGACCACCGACACGGCCATGATCGGGCGGCTGGGTCCCGATGCGCTGGCCGGCGCATCGCTCAGTCTGATGATTTTCTTTCTGACATGGGTCTTCTGCTTCGGCGTGATCATGGCAACCGCGGCCCTCGCGTCACAGGCTTTCGGCGCACGCAAGCCACGGATGATCCGTCGCGTGATCAGGCAGGGATTCTGGGTGACGATAGTTCTCACCGTACCAGCGATGATTGCATTCCGGTATACACCGGACCTGCTGGGATTATTGTCGCAACCTCCTGAAATCCTGCCCCATGCGGATGCCTATATGAGCACCCTTATGTGGTGCCTGATCCCCAGTATCGGGTTCGCCGTCGTCCGAAACTTCATTTCGTCGCTGAACCGCCCTACCCCCGCTCTATGGGTAATGCTGGCTGGTGTGCCGCTGAACGGCCTGCTGGACTATGCCCTTATTTTCGGAAATTTCGGGCTGCCACGACTGGAACTCGTCGGGGCGGGCATCGCTACATCAATCGTCAACTGGCTGATGTTTCTCGTCCTGCTTGCCATCGCCGTCTTCGCGAAACCTTTCAGGCGCTACGCCATCCTCGGACGTTTCTGGCGGCCCGACTGGTTTCAATTCCGGCAAATATTTCGGATTGGCCTGCCGATTGCCGCAATGAGTCTCCTGGAAGCCGGATTCTTTTTCAGCGCGATATTTATCGTCGGCCAGTTTGGCGCACATGCCATCGCCGCGACCATGATCGCGCTGCAGATGCCTCATATTACCTTCATGGTGCCGATGGGCCTGGGGCAGGCCGCAACCGTGCGCGTCGGGCAGGCTGTTGGCCGACGAGATACCGAGGGGGCCTACCGGTCAGGCTGGGTCGCTGTTTCGATCGCGCTTGTTTTCATGTCGGTAATGACAGCGATCGTCCTATCGCTCCCGGAAACTTTCGCATCGATATACCTGGATGGAGCACACCCCGACAGTGCGGCTGTGCTCGCCCTCGCCGCGTCTTACCTGATCTACGCTGCCTTCTTTCAAGCCGCAGACGGTATACAAGCCGTCGCTGCCGGAGCACTGCGCGGTCTCAGCGACACCACGTGGCCAATGGTGATCGCAGCGTTCAGTTATTGGGGCGTCGGCCTGACGAGCGGACTCGCCCTCGCCTTCTGGGGCGGCTTCGAGGCTGCGGGCCTCTGGATGGGGTTTGTTCTGGGCCTTACAAGTGCTGCACTCCTTCTGACCAGGCGCTTCAGGCGATTGCAACGGCGGGGCTATATCCCGGATGTAGAAGAAGGCAGTTCAGAGACACCAACGCCCGTCGTATAATTCAACGACGCCCGAACAGGCGCTCTATATCTGACAGGTTCAATTCGACATAGGTCGGCCGGCCGTGGTTGCACTGCCCGGAATGGGGGGTCACTTCCATTTCGCGCAGCAATGCATTCATCTCTTCAGGCGACAGACGGCGGCCGGCACGGACACTGCCGTGGCAGGCCATCGTGGAACAAACGTCTTCGAGCCGCTCCTTGAGAGCAAGACCGGCGCCGAATTCTTCCAGGTCGTCAGCAAGGTCCTTTAGCAGGCCGGTTACATCAGCCTGTCCGAGCAAGGCGGGCACTTCTCTCACAACGACGGCGCCGGGACCAAATTTTTCAATGGCGAGGCCCAGTTCCTCGAACTCTCCCGACCGTTCACACAGGCGATCGACCGCCGCTTCGTCCATCTCGACCACTTCGGGGATCAGCAGGCCCTGGCGCTTGGCACCGCCCTCCGCAAGCGCTGCCTTCATACGCTCATACACCAGCCGCTCATGCGCCGCATGCTGATCGACGATGACGATCCCGGTATCGGTCTGGGCAACGATATATGTTTCGTGCACCTGCGCCCGGGCAGCACCAAGCGGGAAATTCGTCACGGGCACCGCCATCGACTCGGAATACCCGTCAGCCGTTACCCGCGCCGAAGGCGCATCAAAAGCATCCAGCACCCCGGTGGATGCGGGCGCCTGGTAGGCTGCGGCGATCTCCGCCAGTTCGCGGGGTAGTGCCGATGACTGACGCCACGGCATCGAGCCACCTCCAGCCCCGCCTGTACCGGGCTGGAACGCCCCCAGCGCAGCTGCAGCAACAGTGGTGGAGGCTTTGTGCCCCGCCGCTTCAAGCGCACGACGCAGCCCGCCTACGATCAGTCCCCTTACCAGTCCTGCATCCTGGAATCTGACTTCTGCTTTCGCGGGATGAACGTTGACGTCTACGCATTCCGGCGGAACATCAAGGAACAGTGCGACCATGGGGTGACGGTTCCGCGCGAGAAAATCCTGATAAGCGCCACGGACGGCCCCGACGAGCAAACGATCCTGTACCGGTCGTCCATTTACAAACAGGTACTGCGCGCGCGCGTTTCCCCGGTTGAGCGTCGGTACACCGGCATAGCCGCTTAACCGGATACCGCCGCGTTCCGCATCGACCGCAACGGCATTATCGGCAAATTCGCGGCCCATTACCGCTGAAAGGCGGTCAAGCCGCGCGGTAAGGAGGTCACCCTGCGCAGGGCCGTAACGAAAACGCGTCCGGTCTTCATCCGACAGCGAAAACGCGACCTCGGGATGCGCCATCGCGAGACGTTTGATTGCATCGGCGGCGTGATCGACCTCGGTCCGTGGCGTCTTCAGAAATTTCAGCCGGGCCGGAGTGGCATAAAACAGGTCGCGGACTTCGATACGCGTCCCGGCGCCAAGGGCTGCGGGCCGCGGTGACTCTTTACGTCCGCCTTCAATCAGAATTGCATATGCCGCCGATTCCCCTGCTGCACGGCTGGTGATCGAAAGTCGTGACACGGCGCCGATTGACGGCAGTGCTTCTCCGCGAAACCCGAGTGTGCGGATATCAACAAGATCGTCATCCGGCAATTTAGACGTGGCATGTCGTTCAACAGCGAGTTCGAGCTCTTCAGCTGTCATCCCGCGACCGTCATCGGTAACCGAGATAAGAACCCGTCCACCGTCTTCCAGCACAACGTCAATATGACGTGCGTCTGCATCAATGGCGTTTTCAACCAGTTCCTTTACCGCCGCAGCGGGCCGTTCGATTACCTCGCCTGCGGCGATACGATTGACCAGTGTCTCAGGCAGACGGCGGAGGATCAAAGCCCCCCACCCTTCGCAAGATATTCACGCGCGAGAATCTTGCCTTCCTCGACAGCGGGCTGGTCGAATGCGTTTACACCGATCAGATCGGCAGCAATGACCGTTTCCAGCATGAAATGCATCATCAACGCCCCCATCGAGATTTCATCCACCCGGGGAACATCAAACACCCGGGTCGGACGTCCGTTATTGGCCAGCGTTTCTGCCGTCGCGCGCCCGGCGGCGGCAAACAGGTCGCCCATGGTGCGGCCGCTAAGATAGGACAATCCCTCGATATCCGCGAAAGTTCCCGGAATCGGTGCTCCCTGTCCGCCGGTTTCAGTCAAAATCAACGTAAACATCTTGTCGGCAGGGCCATCGAGATAGAGCTGCAGCTGGCTATGCTGATCGACCGTCCCCAGCGCCCGCACGGGCGTGCTGCCATCCCCGTTCTTTCCCAGGCTTTCCGCCCAGAGCTGGCAGAACCATAGACCCAGGTCCGCCATTCTGTCGCAATACGGCATCAGGACGCTGATACCGACCCCCGTGTGACGGTTCAGGCCAACCGATACCGCTGCCCCCGTCGCCGAAGGAACATCATGCACCCCGGCATCGGAAAGCAGCTGTTCGAGCACCATTCCGGCGCCGTCACGTAAACGTCCGATATCGAAACCGGCAATTGCCGCCGGCAACAGGCCCGTAACGGACAGAACCGAGTACCGCCCGCCGATTTCCGGATGATGATCGAGGACAGTGCAGTCGTATTGTCGGGCGATTACGGAGAGCGGGTTGTCAGCAGGTTCCGTGACAACAACGAGATGGTCTGCAATTCGGTCTTCGGCCACATGCTGTCCAAGGGCCCCGATCACTGCGCCCAGCTGTAGAAGCGTTTCCGCCGTCGACCCCGATTTGGAGATCGCGATAACGCCGGTGCGCTGCCAGTCGAGAGCCGAAATAAGGTTATCAAACGTATTTGGATCAACATTATCCATAAAATGCAGGTGCGGTGCGCCCGGACGCCGCCCAAGTCCCGTTCCCGCAACGGAGCAAAGTGTCTGCCCCCCCAGGGAAGAACCACCGGTACCGAGCACCACCACATCGTCGAACGAACTGCGAAACCGGTCTGCGACCTCGCCGATTACTGCAAGGTCGTCACGGGTCTCCGGTAATCTGAGTAATGGAAGCGAATGATCCGCATATGCCGAGCGCAGACGCAACACCGCTTTCTCGGACTCGGCGACATACCGGTCGAAGTTCGTAGCGTCCAATCCTCCATCGCCGATTTCGGCAGCGAAGCAATCGGTAAGGTCCTGTGTGTACGGCAAATTCATGTGCGGAAATCCTTCTGCACCATAAGTCATGACGGCGAATCAGGAAAAGGGCGTGTCACCCGCGATGGCGTGTTTTGTGGATAACTTGCACCCGAATGGCGCTGACGGGAAAAACCTAACGTTTTTCGTCGATTCCCTTCGGGTCACCGACGATAACGACCGTCAGATCATCCGCGTTGTATAATCGCTTTGCCACCCTGTTTGCATCATCAAGAGAGATGGAATCGATCAGTGAAGGCCTCTGTTTAATGTAGTCCATGCCAAGGTCGGAAATCTGAATACCCACCAGCATGTTCGCGATCCCACGACTTGACCCAAGACGCAGCGGGAACGACCCGTTCATATAGGTTTTCGCGATCTCCAACTCTTTCGCGGTAATGCCCTGCTCCGCAACTTTCCGCCATTCAGCCCGGATAACCGAAAGGGATTCTGCTGTTCGCGCATTCTGCGTCGCGACGCCCCCTGCCAGAAGCGCTGAGTGCTCCATCGGGCTGAGATAGGCATAGACCGAGTACGCAAGCCCCCGCTTTTCTCTGATTTCTGCATAGAGGCGAGAGCTCAAACCACCACCACCGAAAATCCGTGTCACCAGAAGCGCCGCGTACCAATCGGGGTCGGCGCGTTTCAGCCCTGCATGACCGAGGACCACGATGCTCTGTGGGATCTGCTTGCGAACGATGAGCGTTTTACCACCACCGGCAGGCTTGATCTCGGGAATTGCAAACTTCGGCCCCTGGGCCGGCAGATCACCGAATACACTGTCGAGACGCTGTTTGAGTTCCTCTTCCGAAATATCACCGACGACGCCGATGATCAGGCGGTCTCTGCTGAAACGTTCGCGGATAAACGACTTCATATCATCAGCCGTCAGTGTTGCGACGGTTTTCTCAGTCCCGCCGGACGGTTTTGAATAAGGGTGTCCCGGAAACACCGTTTCTGACCATAAGCGGCCGGAAATTTTTCGCGGGTTTTTTGACTGCTGGCGCAGCGACGCAAGCATCTGCGACTGAATTCTCTTGACCGGGACGTCATCAAAACGGGGAGCACTCAGCGCCAAGCGTAACAGATCGAACGCCTTTGCGCGCTCGGCCGTCAGGGTGCGTAACGCGCCGGTAAACGTATCCCGCCCCGCACTGAAGGACATCTGAGCTGCAATTTCTTCGAGCGCCCGCTGGAACGCCTGGGATTTCAACTCTCCGGCCCCTTCGTCCAACAGCGCTGACGACATTGCAGCAAGGCCTTCCTTGCCATCCGGGTCTGTTGCCGAGCCGGCATTACGAAACGCAAAGCTCATTGCCACAAGAGGAACAGATGTATCGGGCACGAACCAGGCGACGATACCCTTGTCGGACACGACCTTGCGGATATCCATCGCGTGCAGCGTCTTGACCGGTGCCAGGATGCCGACGGCAACGGCTGCGATCACAAAACCGGGGATGAGATTGGGGACAATCCTGAATATATTCATTTGGCGGCCTCCGGCAGCAGGATACTGGTGACCGAACTTTCGCGTTTAATGACCGCTTTGGCCGCAGCCATCACCTGTTCAGGCGTCACCGCGGAAATACGTTCGGGCCATTCTTCGACATCTGTGATCGTTTGCCCCTGGGTAAAGGCCTGACCGATAGAATTCGGTCCGGCGCGTATACCATCCCGGGCGTAGATCGCCTGCGCCGACATCAGTCGTTTGGCGCGGTCGATATCTGCGGGCTTAAAGCCCTCTTTGATGGCCGCCGCCAGTTCCTCGAGAACCGCCTTTTCGAGCGCATCGATATCTCCACCCGCTTTGGGACTGGCATAGATACCGAATTCGCCATAATCAAGCCCGTCGCCGCTGTACCAGGCTCCGGCATTCGACGCGATCCCACGCTCAATCACCAATTTACGGTAAAGCCTGCTGGTCGACCCGCCACCTAGAACCTGTGCAAGGACCTCAAGCGCATAGCCTGTGCCTTTTTCATCGGCCCCGTAGCTCGGCGCCAGGTGGGTCCGCGACCAGGCCGGCAAGGTGACACGCTCATTTTCAAGAACCACGCGCCGTGCGGCGCGGTGTGGCGGCTCCTTCGGGCGCACGCGCTCCGGCACAGCCCTGCGCGGGATCGGGCCGTAATACTTCTCCGCCAGCGCGCGTACTTTCTCCAACGTGGTATCGCCGGCAATGATCAACATGGCGTTATTGGGCGCATAGTGCTTGCGATAGAACGCGAGCGCATTCTCGGTCGTAAGTTGCTGAATTTCGCTCATCCATCCGATGACGGGACGGCCGTAAGGATGGTTCAGGTAAAGCGCCCGGCGCACCTGCTCACGTAGCTGCGCCGCCGGGCTGTTATCAGTGCGCGACCGGCGCTCTTCGAGCACGACATCGCGCTCCGGCAGAACAACTTCGTCCGTCAGGACAAGATTCTGCATCCGATCGGCTTCGAGCCGCATGATTGTTTCAAGTTCGTGCGCTGCAACGCGCTGAAAATAGGCTGTAAAATCGTAACTCGTAAACGCGTTGTCGCGCCCGCCGATACGCGCAATCGTCCGTGAAAACTCACCTGGCTTTACCGTTTTTGTACCCTTGAACAGCAAATGCTCCAGAAAATGCGCCAGACCGGATTCGCCGGGTTCTTCGTCTGCAGCACCAACCCGGTACCACAGCATCTGCATCACGATCGGCGCACGATGGTTCTCTATCACAACCACCTGAAGCCCGTTATCCAGGGTAAATGTTTTCGGCGAAAACACAGCCGCTGAGACAGAAACTGCAGGCAGCATCATACCAGACATCGCCACAATGCAAGCAGCGGAAAACGTTCTTAGAAAAGCAGGCAAATCAAGCTCCCGGCGTTAAGCAGCTGTCATAATGCAGCATAAGGCTGAAACAGACCTTTACGCAGCATAAGGCTTAGTCAGCCCCCACATAGACAGGTAGATACACGTCTGTCGGATGCAAGCCCCGTCGCGATCACACTCAGGTGACTTATAAAACGCCTTCAAGCCAGCCTTTGGGCTTGCGGATAACCTTGAGTGTCCGGCCCTTCGTCGGCGCATCGCCAAGTCCGGCATTTTCACGCAGCCGCTTTTGCTCCGCAGCGGCATCAACCACCGTTCCAGGAGGCTGTTTCTTCTGCCAGAAAATCAGTCGGTCTGTGAAACTGTCATCTTCCGTCACCAGAATCGAGGATTCACGATTCAGCGTTTGACGAACGGAAGGATCGGGGTTCGTGGCGCCGGCTTTGGCCAGGAGCGCCGTTTCCCCTTTTGAAGTCCCCGGCGCCAGTTGCCCCGGTGCGGTCGTTCCCGTGCTTTTGACCAGAAGGTCACGCGCAGAATCCGCGATCGCTTTTTCCTGCGGCCGGTCAGCACCCGGCCTCGGAGGACGCAGGCCGAAATCCGGCGGCATGCTCAACGGCGCGCGGGTAACGACCTCAAACTCGTCTGGTGACTGCTTGCCGATCCCCATGGCCTGGCGCGCATTTTCGCAGGCCGAGAGCGTAAACGCCGCCAGTATTACCAGCAGGATG
>Ga0209631_10000396_pt1 | contig 58711 bp, 62 predicted proteins | sample COG_08_FD_184752 | JGI IMG/M metagenome (GOLD analysis project Ga0209631, IMG submission 184752) | Pelagic Microbial community sample from North Sea - COGITO 998_met_08 (SPAdes) (version 2) | ecosystem: Environmental > Aquatic > Marine > Neritic zone/Coastal water | place: Helgoland, sampling... | reverse complement strand
AATATTCCCCACTGCTGCCTCCCGTAGGAGTCTGGGCCGTGTCTCAGTCCCAGTGTGGCTGATCATCCTCTCAGACCAGCTACTGATCGTAGCCTTGGTGAGCTATTACCTCACCAACAAGCTAATCAGACGCGGGACCGTCTTGGAGTGGCCGAAGCCTTTCCCCCGAAGGGCGTATGCGGTATTAGCTATCGTTTCCAATAGTTATTCCCCGCTCTAAGGTAGGTTCCCACGCGTTACTCACCCGTCCGCCACTAAGGACACCGGAGCAAGCTCTGGGCCTTCGTTCGACTTGCATGTGTTAGGCATGCCGCCAGCGTTCGTTCTGAGCCAGGATCAAACTCTCAAGTTAAATTCCTTTTTAGCCTAAGCCTTAAGGAAAATACAAAGAGCAATCCTGTGCACAAACTTACATGTTTCGTATTACATTTTACGTAACTTGAAAGAATGCACACTTTAACGATTGTCTTAAGATTATGTATGAACATAAGACCGCCGCCTGCGCATCCCTTCCAAACCATATTTACAATTTCAAAGAGCTATCTTTTCCACAACACTCTGGTTAAACCATATTTTGTCGAGGAGGCCGGTTTATAGGCCTGACAGCTCAAACTGTCAAACCTTAAAACGCATTTTTCTGATAATTTATTTTCTGCTTAAATGCAATAAGTATAATACCATAATGTCGATGTTCAACGCGCCTTGCAACAGGTACTTGGAAGAAACAATATCGAACAAGGTAGGCACATCGCACAAAACGAGCAGGGCCAAGACTATCTTGGCTTCGTACGACTGGTATAACACCCCTGATGTGTTATAGAATTAGTTGATCGATTCGCTTGCGGCGCATTATCTTGGATGTATCTTTGGAATAAATACAATAATGAAAAGTCTTAAATTTTCGGCGTATACACTCATTCTATCGATGGCGCTTGGCGCCTGTTCGGGCTTTGTAATGTCTCCAGAAGCCACAACAGACGATGGCAAGCCCACCCGAGCGTCTTTTGCACGTTTTCCTGACCTGCCCATGCCCGTCAAGGCAGAATTAAATATGGTCAGAACACTAGTATTTGGCACCAATGATTCATGGATTGGACGTCTTGTAATAAGTGCTTCACACAGCCCAAACGATATGTTTGACTTCTACAAGCAGGAAATGTCTGGCTTTGAGTGGCAGGAAATAACTTCGGTTCGCTCCGATATCAGCGTAATGACCTACGTACGAAATGAGAGGGTAGCTACCATCCAAATCTCAAGGGCTACTATTAGTGGTGCCAAGGTTACCATTACAGTTTCGCCCAAGGGAGCAGAAGAGTTCCCCCCACCGCCAGTCCAATAAGTACTATCTGTACCCTTAAAGCCAATTTAATTTTAAAAGTCTCCAAGGCCATCGCTTGGTCTTTCCTTTGAAGAAACTTGCACTCAAAATGCTGATTTTTGAGATATAAGTATACTAGTGGCAGACTTTATTGCTGCCACCCTTTTTTATTTTAAAATTTTATTTGGAACTGGAGATATTTTTGACAACACTGTGTTTGAAATTCAACTGTATCGATTTTAGCAGCCATCCACCAGGTAGCCCTCGCTGGTCGTGTGCTCTACATACTGGCAAACTCAAAAACTCTCTTTTTTGTTGTTAAGACGGCAAGAAAGGGCCAAATCTTTTGACAACCAATATATGCGTCGTCAATTAGCAAGCTCAGAAAAGCAATATTAATATGAACTACCAGCAGCCGATTAATTAGCCTTATTAACATTCACCTAAAAATAACAGGACAAGGTTTTATGGAGTTTAGCTTGCATTAACAAATGTAACCTCACAAAACTGACGGCGTTTTTTTAACTGTTTGCACAATGCTTCAGCAGCAACTTTTCCCATAAGAGGACCGGCCTTAAGGCGGAAGAAAACACCTTTGGCACCTAGTCTAGTCTCGCTAATCTCAGACTGCAGTGATGAAAGCTCACCTTTATGAGCACGACGCAGCTGTGCCCAACCACGCTCAGCATCCTTGCGTGATTTATATGATGCCAGATGGACACCAGGTTGTGGTCCACTCAATTTTTTTGGCGCACTCCTGTTTGCCGGCACGGATGATATTGGCGCAGAGGATTTTGTTTTCACTTTGGGAGCGGCAGGACTTATGTGCCCTTCAATTGCTGCCCTCTCACGTGTGTATTCATCAGATGTGATCAAGCCGCCCTCTCGCAACTGTTCAAGCCAGCGGACACTATCTGCAGCTTGCAAAAGCCCTTGTGGCGGTCTACCCGGATTTGCTACCGAGATTGGTGCAGACGGCATCATAGCATCCAATATCATAGCCCGTTCTGAAGCATGCTGGGCGACAGAAATTGCTCGCATTTCCAGGCCCCGTCCAATCGCACGCAAACGTCCTGAAATTTGTTGTGTGCTTGGCACTGGGCGGTCCAACCCAGCCGCTGGTGGGGGCGATGACAGCGGCAACAATGCACCAATATTTGCTTGTCGACGGGCATTATAGTCTTGGGCTGTGAGCAAGCCTTGATCACGCAACGCAATCAGGGTTTTGAAGCGTGATACAACATTGCTATTTGCCTCCGCAAGGCGAGGAATGGAGCCGTCAGCAGGGGGGGCTTGAGGCATAGGTTCTTGTTGTACACTGCGCGCCGTCATGGCGCTGGGTAGAGGGGTGCCAGAAATTGGTGAAGATACAGGGGGCACTGCCGCCGCGCCATCTCGACCCATTGATGTGAGCACACCGCCGCTTTCAATAAGCGCCAAATTTACGCTGGCTATTTCAGATATTGGGCGGGTCTTGAGGCTTTTCCAAACTGTAAACTGTTGGTTTTCATCAGGCCTAATGGCCAGCAATGCTTCATACATTTGTCGGGCTCGTGTAGTAAGGCCATTATTTTGATAAAGCATACCAAGACCAAGCAGTGCGTGTATATCCTGAGGGTTTTGTTTCAAGGCCGTTTGAAAACGTTTCTCAGCCTCGATATAATTACCTTTGGCAAGCTCAGCCAGGCCAATCTCTGCAGTACTGTTCTGGATGGTAGGGCCACCGGCCCAGAAGGATTCCTGAAATATTTGAGAATTAAGAGCTCCGCCGCAAGACGAAAGCCCAGCGACAAGAATGGCACATACCGTGAATTCTTTAAGCAGCCCTGTTGCATATAACTTTTTCACGATAACAATACCCCCCCGTCACCCAATTAACACGGACATTAAAACTCCTGTTAAGTCTCTTTTGACTAACCTAACTGGATTCGTCATAAGATCATAGTTAACCCTAAAAATTTACCGCCAAAAAGATAATAAATTATTTACGGAAAACGTCAGAGGTCACTTGATTGAACCAAGCTCCAAATATTGACATTGGCAATTTCTAGATAATGGAATCGCCTATGAGCTCTTACTCTGCCGACGCACAGCAACAGCGAGCTGTTAGTAGACCTCAGTTATTAAATTGCCGCTCGTTTAACAGCACTGACAATATCATCGACAACGGCGTTGACAAGATCCTCGTCCAAGCCTTCAGCCATGACCCTAATCAAAGGCTCTGTGCCTGATTCGCGTATTAATAAGCGACCCGTACCAGAAAGCTTTTTTTCGCCACTCATAATAGATTTTTTAACTTCTTCATCATTCAGCGGCTGCCCACCGGCAAATGATACATTGCAAAGCAGTTGTGGAAGTGGATCAAATAGCCTACACGATTTACTTACCGGATCATCTGATTGTATAACGACGGCCAAAACCTGCAGGGCGGCGACAAGACCATCCCCAGTAGAACCATAATCACTAAGCACTATATGCCCCGATTGCTCACCACCGACATTAAAGCCATTCTGGCGCATATATTCCACCACATAGCGGTCGCCAACTTGGGTCCGCACCAACTTAAGGCCAATTCCAGAAAGATAGTTTTCAAGCCCCAAGTTAGACATCACAGTAGCAACAAGACCGCCACCTTGTAAGCGCCCCGTACTGGACCAATTTTGGGCAACCAGAGCCATCAATTGATCGCCATCAACAAGCTTGCCTTTTTCATCAGAAATCAAAATTCTGTCGGCATCCCCATCAAGGGAAATACCTATGTCTGCTCCATGTGTGACAACGGCTTCGCAGACGGTCTGGCTACAGGTCGAACCGCATTCTGAATTAATATTGAAACCGTCAGGGCTGATTCCAATAGGAATTACTTCGGCACCTAATTCCCACAACACATCCGGCGCCACCTTATAAGCTGCCCCATTAGCGCAATCTATTACGATCTTAATTCCGTCCAACGTTAGGCCTTTAGGAAAGGTTCGCTTGACGTGTTCAGTATAGCGACCTTGAGCATCATCCAGCCGCTTGGCCCGACCAAGTTTGGATGGGTTGGCAAGATTGCTGCTCAGGTCACTTTGAATACGTGTCTCAATTTCGGATTCCACAGCGTCTGACAACTTAAAACCATCCGGTCCAAAAAGTTTTATACCGTTATCATGAAAAAGATTATGAGAGGCTGAAATCATCACTCCAAGATCAGCACGCAGAGAACGTGTTAACATAGCGACGGCGGGAGTTGGCATAGGGCCGACTAAAAAAACATCCATTCCCATGGACACAAAACCAGAAGTCAACGCAGTTTCAATCATGTAACCCGACAAACGGGTATCCTTGCCGATAACAACACGGTGTTGATGATCCCCACAGGTGAAATGAGCTGCTGCGGCCATGCCGACCCTTAGCGCCGTTTCAGCAGTCATTGAGCCAGCATTTGCTGTTCCGCGAATGCCATCCGTCCCAAACAGTTTTCTTTGCATAATTTAGAATTCCATCCGCTTATTCAATTTTTCTTATAGGGCAGTTTTAAATTAGAGGGAATTAACTTTTCGTTTCATACTGTAACGATCACATGGAGACATGAAATTAAAAAATAGTCGTATGGAAAAACAGTCACAGGATAGCCCATTGTTTATGGGTCGACTTTAAGAACAAATATTAATTTATTTCTCAATAGCTTGCCAGACGTCCAGTGCCTGGCGAGTTTCCCACACATCATGAACGCGCAGGATGGAAGCCCCCCGAGCCAGGCCAGCTAAGCCTGCGGATAACGAACCAGCCAAGCGTCTTGCTGGGTCATTTTCTTTTGAAACATCACCAATAAAGCTCTTTCGGGACACCCCTAGCACTAAAGGATTACCCAACGAGGTGAAAGCTGCCAATTTTTTTAATAGCAAAAGATTATGTTTCTTTGTCTTGCCAAATCCAATGCCCGGATCAATGGCAATGCGTTCTTTATCAACCCCAGCTTTTTCACAGGCCTGGACTCGTGAAGTCAAATAGGCTCCAACTTCAGAGACGATGTCATTGTAAACAGGAGAATCCTGCATACTCTTGGGCTCCCCCTGCATATGCATTAGGATAACCGAAGCGTTACTTGCAGCAATAACACCTAATGACTGCGGGTCACCCTCAAGGGCCGTGACATCGTTGACTATAGTAGCTCCTGCCTGAATAGCCGCCGCCATAACCGGAGCCTTTCGGGTGTCGACAGAAATACTCAAGCCTCTCCCTGCTAAGGCTTCTATAACAGGAATAACCCGTGATAGCTCAATATCAATTGAAATAGGTTCTGCCCCAGGACGAGTAGACTCACCACCAATGTCAAGGATGTCAGCACCTTGTTTTTCAAGTAGTATTGCGCGTTCAATTGCTAGCTCAGGATTAAGTGTTTCCCCCCCATCTGAAAAACTGTCTGGAGTAACATTGACTACCCCCAGTATTAAGGGACGCTCAATGTCCAGTCCCGCAAAAGTGGAGTGCTTCAGTTTCCTGGTTGTGGTTCAGCGTCGCCAATACCACCCCTTGGCTTTTTGTTACTTAATGACCCACTGGAGGGCACAGAAGAGGTATGCCCACTGTTGGTAGAACTGTCATCATCTTCAGGACGTAAAATCTTTTTCCCCTCAGTCAATGCTAGCACTTCTGAACCACTTAAGGTTTCGTATTCAAGCAACCCCTTTGTAACTTTGTCCAGATCTTTACGGTGCTTAGTTAAAATCTTACGGGCTGTTTTTTCGGCATCATTAATAAGGGACCTTATTTCATCGTCAATCATTTGAGCCGTCGAGTCTGAAACATTCTTGTGCTGTGTAACAGATCGACCAAGAAAAATCTCTTCCTCGTTTTCACTATAACGAAGCGGCCCCAGTTTCTCGCTAAAACCATACTCAGTAACCATGCGCCTAGCCATGTCTGTTGCTTGCTGGATATCACTTCCAGCACCCGTGTTCAGGTGCTCTTCACCGTAAACAAGCTGTTCCGCAACTCGGCCGCCAAACATAATTGCTAAGCGCGAAATGCACCACACTTTAGAATGACTGAGCACATCACGCTCTGGCAAAGACATGGTAACACCTAAGGCCCTACCACGCGGGATAATAGTTACTTTGTGTAGGGGATCGGCTTCAGGCACGTAGAGTGTGATAATGGAATGCCCAGCCTCATGAACTGCCGTAGCCTCCTTATCTTTTTCAGTCATCACCATTGAGCGCCGCTCAGTACCCATCATAACTTTATCTTTTGCCGATTCGAATTCAGCCATGGTAACAACACGCTTTGATGCGCGAGCAGCTAGAAGTGCTGCCTCGTTTACTAAATTTGCAAGATCAGCTCCAGAGAAACCTGGAGTACCACGAGCAATAGTGCGGCTGTCTACGTCTGGGGCCAAAGGTACTTTTTGCATGTGCACTTTTAAAATTTTCTCACGACCTAAAATATCTGGATTGGGAACCGTCACCTGACGGTCAAAGCGACCGGGGCGAAGCAACGCTGGGTCGAGTACATCTGGACGGTTAGTTGCGGCTACAAGTATGACGCCTTCAGTTGATTCAAAACCATCCATTTCCACCAACAACTGGTTTAGGGTCTGTTCACGTTCATCATTACCGCCACCAAGGCCAGCACCACGATGGCGGCCAACGGCATCCAGCTCATCAATAAAAATTATACATGGGGCATTTTTTTTACCCTGTTCAAACATATCGCGCACCCGCGAAGCACCAACACCAACAAACATTTCAACAAAGTCGGAACCAGAAATAGTGAAAAATGGGACATTAGCCTCACCGGCAATGGCACGAGCTAGTAAAGTCTTTCCTGTGCCGGGAGGACCAATCAACAGACAACCTTTTGGAATTTTACCACCCAAGCGCTGAAATCGCTGAGGGTCTTTAAGGAATTCAACAACTTCTTCCACTTCCTGCTTGGCTTCTTCAATTCCTGCTACATCTTCAAATGTGACACGCCCAGCAGTTTCTGTCAGCATCTTCGCTTTTGACTTGCCAAAGCCCATGGCTTTTCCGCTACCACCCTGCATCTGGCGCATAAAAAAGATCCAGACGCCGATCAACAGCAACATAGGGAACCAGGAAATTAGGATACTCCAAAACGTTGGCACACCATCATCTGAAGGTTTAGCGCTTATTCGAACACCCTTCTTACTCAGTCTTTCAACCAAGCCTGGGTCGTTGGGAGCATATGTGCCAAATTTACGGCCATCACGGTAGTGTCCGGTAATTGTTTGTCCTACCATGGTAACATCTCGCACTTCGTTACTCTCAACCGATGTTAGAAAATCAGAAAAGGCAACTGTCGATTGCTGTTCTCGTTGAGATGATGACCCTTGAAATAAATTAAATAGAGCAAATACCAACAGGCCAATAACAACCCATAGAGCTAAATTCCTGGAAAAATTCAAAATCTCTTCCTTTTCGGTGACCTAGCGAACACTAACCACTAAGCGCCGCTTCATAATCTATTTTATATAACATAATGATCGAATTTCATTTCGCAACAGTAAAGCCACGTCCTGACAAGGATTGTCTGGGTTGGAAAACGGCCTTAGTGAAATCAATATCGCCTATTTTCATATTGACACGGCGATAGTTTAAATTTGGAACGGCTACTACCCCCCGATTGTCCACAAGTGTCGGCAAAGTCAAGCTAACTGGCATGGGAACTCCTATATTTTGAATTGAAGGGATCTCCCTGCATAGGCCCGCCCACCCAATTTGTCCCAGAGGCTGTATGCATGTGTCTCTATTTTCAGCGAACACTCGTCCCGTAAAATAAAGGCGAAAACGATTATCCCAGCTGATGGCTGCATTACTTGAAACAGGTATAGACATAGGAAGTGAGCGCTCTTCACGACAGATTAAGTATGTCATAGCCCCTGACCTCCCAATTAATGGGAATATCCTACATCCCGCCAACGTAGCTCCTTTCCAAGATACGTCAAAATCTCGATGCGAAGCCTTCATTTTTTTAAGAAGTCTCTCCAACTTTCCTACTCGTGGCGCATATACGGCTCCTCCAATGCACAACAATGCTCTTGCCATTGCACGCAAGGAAATTTCCTCAGGCCCAGAAAACAGTTTTGCCGCATCAAAACATGCATAACCAGCCGAATGAACAGAGCAACTTATTGCCAGCAATTTTGAAGCCTTGGCTTCGAGGGCAATCCTCATATGTGCCATGCGCCCTACTGTTTCGCATATATTAACGGACGTCAGCCCGAGCCCCACAAGCTTTGGTGCTGAGTTGCGTATGCGGACACGCTCAAAATCCTCATTTTCATTGGATGGGTCTTCCAACCACGGTTGTGATACCGCCTTTAGTGTTGCGCACAGCCTCTCCTTTGGCGTTGTCAAAAGGGGTCGCAATAAGCGCACGTGAGACTTTTCAACAATGCCAGACATACCCGCTAGTCCGTCAGTACCACTGTCATGAGCTAGACGTAATAGAAAAGTTTCTGCCTGGTCATCCTGATGATGGCCTAGTAATAAATGTAGAACGTGATTCCTTCTGCACCAATTCTCCAGAAGACTATATCGTGCAGTGCGGGCCGCTGCCTGGAGGCCTGTGCCGGGTTTGTCGCCCTTCCAGGCAAGCGTTACATGTTCAATGTCACGCGCCATCAACCATTTTCCGAGCTGTTTAATTTCGTCAGTTGAACCCTCGCGCAAACCATGATCAACACTGAGAGCACTCACCGTACCCTTGCGCATGTCTACCCAATTTTTGCAAAGCAAAGTCAATGCAAGAGAGTCAGCTCCTCCCGAGACAGCAACGGCTATATGGGGCTCAACCTCAAATGGGCCTAGGCCTTCCATAAGGCCTTCCATTTCAGCACCGCTCAAGGGACCTGTTATTTTATTTTTATCAAGGGCCATAGCCCTACTTGCAGCCTAAATTTTTACTTTCTAGCACAACCTTTTTAAGAATTCTGCTCGAAGCTTTCGGAAAATCTCCAAGAAGTTTGGCAAAAGACGCACAAGCATCTGCATTTTTGTCCAACTTGGATAAAGACATCCCCAATTTTAAAAGCATATCTGGGGCTTTTGCAGCTACAGCATTGGCCTGATAGCCATTCATAAAGAACTCCGCTGCCTGAACGTACTGACCACGTACATAATAACTCTCAGCCAACCAGTAACGAGCATTATCAGTTAGGTCGTCGTCAGGATGCTTCACCATGAATTCGCTAAAGGCTTCTTCTGCCTTTTTATAATCTCCTTGGCGCAACAAACCAACTGCATATGCATAACGCTCTGCTGACGTTCCTTCCGGCAACACATCGAGTGCCTTGAGCGATTGCTCAGCCAGAACATTGGACGGCGACTCCATACCATCGGCCTGCTTAGAGCCGTTCTCATTTTCGTCATTATCCTTTAAAGGAGATGGATTTTTTGTTTTTGGAAGAACCCCCAAAACTCCAGGCTGACTTGATCCTGGCAATATCTGTTGAACACCGCCTAGCGAGGGCGAAGCTCTTATCCTTTGAGCAGCCTTTTGTGAGCCACTCTCAAGGGCACTCAGTCGATAGTCTAGATCAGTAACTAGTTTATCAAGTCGCAGTCCAATATCTTCAATCTGTTGAACGACAGTTTCCACCCTTCCTGTTGTGGCACGAAGTTCATCCTCAAGGTCGGTCAACCTGACAGCAATGCGTGCAGCAGCCGATGGCCCAATATCCCCGCCACCAGTGGAGTCCCCACGGGAAACCTGAATATTCAAAGTTTTAATATCACGATCAATGCGTTGAAGACGGTCAAGTATAGGTTTCAAATCTTTGCTTTGAGCTAGACCCGGCGCCGTAAAAGCTAGCTCAAGAAATATAACCATAAGGGCAGCCAAGGGCAGCCATCGCAACTGAACCATCATTGAGGATCCTAGAACCATAAAATGCATTATATAACACTAAGAAAAATAATTTGTGCTATTTTTTAATACGAAAATAGGGCGCTTGCCAAAACAGCAAGCGCCCTATCAATTTTAACTGCCAATAAACAGTCGCCGTGGCGACTTGCCTTACTTTGTAACTGTAACGGAGCGACGGTTTTGAGCCCAAGCTGCTTCATTCGATCCTTGCGCTACCGAACGTTCCTTTCCATAAGAAATAGTCTCAACACGATTATCAGCAACACCGAGTGCAACTAAATAATCTTTTACAGAATTTGCACGGCGTTCACCTAAAGCAAGATTGTACTCGCGCGTGCCGCGCTCATCTGCATGACCCTCGATCACAACTTTAACAGCTCCATTTTCTTTAAGCCAAGCGGCTTGCTTCTCGAGAACCTGCCGAGATTCAGACTGCAGGTTATATTTGTCATAATCAAAGAATACCCGGTCGCCAACATTAACAACAAGGTCTTGTTGACTACCTTTTTGCATTGATGGGACTTTTGTTGAATACGCTTCCGTAAGTCCAGACTTTCCAGAACCACTGGCTGCATCTTTCGTTGTTGGAGCCGTTTCACAGGCTGATATTAGAGCCGCTGTCGCAATCATGCCCAGAATTTTAAAGCGCATATTTTTTCTCCCCCGCCGAAGCGAACTGTGAATACGGCCTGTCATAAAAACACACCGCATAAAAAGATCATTTAAATTCTAATTTTGTGTCATAAAGCGTTAAAGATATAATTCCAAGGTTTTTTTTACTAAACTACAAGATGTTTGCAAATTATTACATAGCAAGGTTACGGAATCAATGGTGACCACGCTGGGTCAGAGGCATCCAGCGGAGTAATAACTTGACGCTCATTGTGTCCGGTTAGATCTATAGAATACAATCTTGATTTCCCACCACTACCGTCTTTTCTAGTCCGGCCCTGACGGAAGAACATCAATACTCGACCATTCGGCGCCCATGTAGGGGCTTCAACTAAAAAATCTTCAGCCAACAATCTTTCACCCTTCCCGTCAGGACGCATGACGCCAATAAAAAAACGCCCGCCCGTAAATTTAGTAAAAGCGATTAGGTCACCCCGAGGTGACCATACAGGCGTCGCATATCTTCCCTTGCCATGAGATATCCTTTTGACATTACGACCATCTGCTCGCATGACATATAATTGTTGTGACCCTCCGCGATCCGAATTAAAGATTATGAATTTACCGTCGGGAGAAAAGCTTGGCGAAGTATCAATTGCGGAATGATTAGTTATGCGCTTGGTGACTCTTGTGTTTATGTCCATTGTGAATATTTCAGAGTTACCGTCTTTTGCCATGCTTAATATAACTTTTTTTCCATCAGCCGAGAAACGTGGCGCAAACGTCATTCCGGGAAAATCGCCAAGAACTTCCTGATGGCCAGTATCGATGTTGAAAATATAAACTCGCGGTTTATCACCATAGTAAGATAGATAGGTAATATCTTGAGAGGTAGGGGAGAAACGTGGCGTCAGAACAAGGGTGCCGCCATCGGTCAAGAATTCATGATTTTCACCATCTTGATCCATAATTGCCAGACGCTTAATTCGACGTGTTTGTGGTCCTGTTTCAGAAACATAGACAATCCGGGTGTCAAAATAACCATTTTCACCTGTGACCCGCTTGTAAATTGCATCAGAGACAATATGAGCAACACGGCGCCAGTTATCTGGTGCGGTAAAATAGGCTAGTCCTTGCATTTGCTGTTCAGCAAACACATCCCAAAGGCGAAATTCAACTTTAAGACGGCCATCTGCTATAAGTTCTATACGGCCCTGTACCAGGGCCTGAGCATTTATCACTCGCCAATCACTAAACCGGGGTAAGGTGCCCGGGGGCTGTTCGCTCTGGATGAAGGCCCTTTGATCCAAGGGCTTAAACAAACCTGAACGCTCAAGATCACTGGAAATTACCCGCGTAATATTACGACCATATTCTTTTTCAATGACACTGGCGCCTACAAAGGCCGTGATAGCAACTGGCAAAGGCTTCACAGTTCCCTGCGTTATGTCTATGCGCAGTTCAGCTGAAAAAACCTGGTTGTTTACAGCAATAAATAATAGAGAAAACAGTCCCCCTGCACATATAATTTGTTTCCATCTTGGAACTATCATCCGCCAAGCATCTCCTTTGGATTGAATACAAGCTTCATTGTTTTCCAGCGATCAAATTTGTCACGCGGTAATTTGAAGGGTTGACAGTGCCTGTTTAGTACCGCACGTAAAGCACTTTCAGCCATGGCCCGCAAGAAGCTATCCGTTTGTAGTCCTTTATTATTTATTCTAGCGTCACGAACAGTACCATCTAAATTCATTGAAACATCAATTTCAATAATCATATTACGGGCATCTTTGGCCCCTGCTGGTGGGCTCCAACATTTAGTAATTTGCTGACGCACATGATCAATCTCGCTAACAGAAATTACTCGCGACTGATCAAAGTTGCGTTGTTCAGAACCCAGGGCCTTGCTAATCTGTTCTTGAAATGAGTACTTAGGCTTTGGCTCTAGCTTTTTCTTTTGAGGCTTTGCCACTATACTTTGTGCTGATTTTCTATTCAATTCAGCCACAGTTTTTAGGACCGAAGCAAAGGTGTCTTCTGGTCTAGGCGTGGGCTTACGCTTTGGCTTTATCCTTGCAAGCGCAACAGGTGCTTTCGGTTTTTCTTTTACTATGGGTTTGGGCTCGGGCTTTAGCTTGAGCTTAACTTCAGGTGGTGGTGGCACAATAGCAACTTTTTTTGACTCTTCAGCGAGGATAGTTTTCATTTTTGGCTTTGACTTTGGAGCCACTTTGACTATTGGTTTTGGTGGTTCTCCACTCTTCTTTTTTTCTTGATCTACTTGTTTAGGTGGCGCGTTGGTTATGTCTGCCACATTCAATATTTCAACAAGTATTGGGGCTTCCGCCATTACGTCATGGCGCAGAGACGGAATGCCAAAGTATGCGATGGCCACAAGGCCAAAGTGCAAAAAAACAGAAATGAAAACGCCAATCCCCATTTTAGTGACTACTTTGCCCTCTTTTTTATTGATGACCTGCTGATGTGTTCCGTAATCAACGCCACTTTCCTGAAACCTGCAGAATTTACCGTACCCATAACCTCCATAACACGGCCGTAATCAATCGACTTGTCACCGCGCACAAAAATACGCACATCAGGATTATTTTTCGTAACAGCCAGTAATCGCGGGACAAGACCCTCAAGATCCAGCATGGTTTCTTGCAAAAAAATCTGACCCTCCGCATTTATGGAAACTGCGAGTGGTTCATCATCGCCAGAAATGGCCGAAGATTTAGTCTTTGGCAAGTCAACAGTCACGCCTACTGTAAGCATAGGGGCAGTAACCATGAAGATGACTAGCAAAACCAGCATAACATCTACCATGGGTGTAACGTTGATTTCGCTCACTGGTTGACGACGTTGACGTTTCCCAACAATAGATCCATTAAAAGGTTTTAGGGCAAATGACATTCTCCTAGCTTCCCTCCTTTTTGGCACGCTGGTCTAGCTGGCGTGACAAGATTGCTGAAAACTCACTAGCAAAATTTTCAAGGCGGGCAGCATAACGATCAAGGTCCCCGCCCAACTTGTTATACGCCACCACGGCTGGGATCGCTGCTAGTAATCCTAAAGCAGTTGCAAACAGGGCCTCGGCAATACCCGGCGCAACTACAGCTAAAGAAGTGTTTTTGGAGACAGCAATCGATTGAAATGAATTCATAATACCCCAAACAGTACCAAATAAGCCGATAAATGGCGCTGTCGATCCCGTTGTGGCAAGAAAAGTCATGTAGCTTTCAGCTCTGGCGACCTCCCGTGCCAACGTAATTTGCATAACTCTCTCAATGCGCTCACTTAGACTAACACTCGCCATAGCATGACCCTCACCCGGCACGTCCGCCCGCTTCCATTCGCGCATAGCAGCAACAAACACTGCCGACATGGGATCTTTCGGTTGCGCTCCGCTGCGATTGTATAGTTCGTCCAGAGAAATCCCAGACCAAAAAACCTGCTCAAAATTCGAGGCCTTTGAATTGAGCTTTCGCATAACCAATAATTTTTCCACAATGATTGCCCAACACCAGACCGATGCCAGCATTAGAATAATAATTACCGACTTGACGACAAGGTCTGCTCGCACAAAAAGCGACAACATAGAAAAATCTAGGTCTCCAACAGATCCACTAAGGGTGGCAGCATCAATTATCGAATTTTCCATTATTTACTCATTCTATCTATTTTTTAAGTTGAACATAATGTCTTGAGCGTGGATCGTAGTTTATTTGGTAACCGCGTCGGTTTCCCACCCATAGCCATACACGCAAGTTTTATCTGAATATTGACAAGCTCATTACTGTTGCATTTAATCTTTTGCTCACCGTTAAAGGAAGCACCACCGACCTTAATAATCCATGAATGGACTTCCAGTGCATCATCAAGATACGCAGGTTTTTGGTAGTCCACCTGACAAGTCTTAATTGTCAGGCTGATGTTATCTTCACGCATAAGATGGGCACTTTCAATGCCAACACTACGCAACATTTTAGTGCGGGCACGCTCAGCAAATCTCAAATAATTAGCGTAACAAACAATGCCGCCTGTGTCTGTGTCTTCACAATAAACTCGAAGGGGAAAAACATGAGCCTTAGTCATCCGCTTTCTCCGCCATTAGCTCCAATTGCTCAGCAGATGCCGGAGCTTTTAGACCCAGATGGCCATATGTGTTACTGGTCAAGGCGCGGCCCCGCTGGGTCCGTATAAGTAGTCCTTGCTGGATCAAATAAGGTTCAATGACTTCTTCAATTGTATCACGTTGTTCAGATAAGGCCGCTGCCATAGTTTCAACACCAACTGGGCCACCGCCATAATTCTCGGCAATGCACATCAGATAACGCCGATCCATAGCATCCAATCCGAGTTGATCCACATCTAGTCTGTTAAGAGCTTGGTTGGCGGCTTCCTGATCAATCATTTTTGCTTCATCAACGATGGCAAAATCTCGAACCCTACGCAAAAGCCTTCCCGCAACCCGGGGTGTACCACGTGAGCGTTTAGCTATTTCCATAGCTCCATCACTGCTCAGTTCTAGTCCAAGCAGGATTGCACCACGCCTTATAATACTTTCAAGTTCGTCAGGTTCATAAAAAACTACCCGCATGGGTATACCAAAACGTTCCCGCAAAGGGGTGGTAATCAAGCCGGAGCGTGTCGTTGCCCCAACAAGAGTAAAGCGCGGCAAATCTATACGCACAGAACGGGCTGCAGGCCCCTCACCAATGATAAGGTCAAGTTGGAAATCTTCCATAGCCGGATAGAGTATCTCCTCGACCACAGGATTAAGACGATGAATTTCATCAATGAATAAAACATCATTGTGTTGCAAATTAGTCAGAATTGCAGCCAGATCACCTGCCTTAGCTATAACCGGACCGGATGTTGCTCTAAATCCAACACCCAATTCGCGTGCGACGATCTGTGCCAGTGTGGTTTTACCAAGGCCTGGTGGGCCATAAAACAGAACATGATCTAAAGACTCTTCACGCTTGCGAGCTGCCTTTACAAAGACTGATAAATTCTCACACAATTGACGTTGACCTACAAAGTCAGTCAATTGTTGCGGACGCAAAGCCGCATCAGCAATATCCTCACTGAAAGATTCTGAAGTAATCAGCCTCTCTTCACTCATCAACTTTGATCCTTGACAACTGGGGCCAATTCACCCAAGGCAGTCCGAATAAGCTCTTCAAGCCCAACACCATCATCCAATTTCCCAGATGCGGCGCTTACTGCTGTTAATGAGTGGGATGCAGAATAGCCCAAATTTACTAAAGCGGAAACTGCCTCTGACATAGTGCCCGCAAAAGCACCTTTGGCTTGCACTGAATCCAAACTAGAACCACCTACTCCTGCACCCAGGCCAATGGCAATGGTCCCTACTTTATCTCTCAGTTCCGTCAAAAGCCGAGCCGCTAATTTGGGCCCGACCCCCGGTGCACGGATGATTGTTGTTTTATCAGCAGCAGCAATAGCCTGGGAAAGTTCCTCCTCCCTAATAGCAGATAGTATGCCGAGAGCCACTTTTGCACCGACTCCCTGTACTGTGGTCAGCAGCTTGAACCAGGAACATTCAGATTGCTCAAGGAAACCATAAAGGTGGATATGGTCCTCGCGGACGTGAGTTTCAACAACTAGTGAAGCCACCTCTTCAATTGCCAAACGACTTAGGGTGCGTGACGAACAGAACACCAGATAACCAACACCGGACACATCAATGATCGCCCATCCTTCTCCTTTTTGATCAATTAGACCTGTAAGTTTAGCGATCATCTTGCGCCGCCTTCCACTTTTAAAATGACTTCAGCGCTGCTGCGATGATGAGCATGACAGATTGCTACAGCCAAAGCATCGGCTGAGTCAGCATTAGCTATTTCACAACCTGGGAGCAAGACTTTGATCATCATCTGCACTTGTTCCTTTGCAGCATGGCCAGTCCCAACAACAGACTTCTTAATGAGGTTTGGTGAGTATTCAGAAACTGGGCACCCAGCCTGAGCCGGAACCAGCAGCACGACGCCACGGGCCTGTCCTAGCTTAAGGGTGGATTGCGGATTTTTATTGACAAATATTTCCTCCACAGCGGCTTCTGTAGGGACAAAACGTCTAATCACAGCAAGCAAACCATCATGTAATTCAACCAAACGACTCGCCAGATCGGTTTTAACGTTGGTTGCAACCACGCCATTGGCGATATGGATTAATCGATTGCCCTCGCTTTCAATGACCCCCCAACCGGTTTGTCTGAGCCCCGGATCAAAACCGATCAGTCTCATGTCTACTGCCCCTTCATTTAACCCAAGCCCTTCAAGCGCTCAGGCGCTCCATGACTTCATCAGAGACTTCGAAATTCGAAGCCAGCCGCTGTACGTCATCGTTGTCTTCTAGTACGTCCAATAGCTTTAATAAGGTAGCTGCCTTATCCTCTTCTAATTCTGTTGTCGTCTGCGGCTTCCAGTCCAGACGGGCATCTTCTGGAGTGCCAAATTTTTTTTCCAAGGCATCACGAACAGCCCCAAGCTCATTAGGATCACAGTACACCTCATGTCCATCATCGGACGACTCAACATCACTAGCCCCTGCTTCAAGAGATGCATCAAACATGTCGTCAATACTAGCTGTGTCAGCGGAAAATTTAATCAGGCCAACTTGATCGAACATAAAGCTAACACTACCTGTTTCGCCAAGGTTACCTCCAAATTTGGTAAAGGCAGCGCGAACTTCAGAGGCTGTACGATTCCGATTATCGGTCAGAGTTTCAACTATAATAGCAACTCCACCCGGGCCGTAACCTTCATAGCGAACCTCGTCGAAGTTAGTATCATCACCACCCCCAGCACCTTTTTTGATGGCGCGATCCATATTATCTTTAGGCATATTTACTGCTTTGGCTGCGGCAATGGCGGTACGAAGGCGCGGGTTCATATCTGGATCAGGCAGGCCAGTTTTAGACGCGACAGTCAATTCACGTATGTGTTTAGCAAATACTTTGGCACGCTTAGCATCTTGTGCGCCTTTGCGATGCATGATGTTTTTGAATTTTGAATGGCCTGCCATGTTCTATTACATTAACCTTATCAACAGCAAAATAAAGTGAATAATAACGCATTTTTATACCACATGTAGGAAAAACACGCATGCAATCAGTGCTCTTTTTCACGTGACTAATGACTTATTCATTACCAATGCAATATGGCAGGTATTGGGCACTTGGGTAAAGGTATTGGGTCCGCCTGAGTATTCTTTACCCAAAAAAATACAACACAGCAATACAGCACTCTATATATACCACTGCCAATAATACTGCGTATTAACAACCTATAAATAAGCGGCTGGGACTGGAGCGATTGAAATCCTGTGAATTTTTTAACATAAAGAGAATAACGATAAAAAACGAATATTAACAATAAAATAACATTGCTCTCATAGTTACAAAAAAACAACCACTGTTTATTCGCCCCAAACTACTCGCCACAATTGAGTTAAATCAGTAAAACCGGGACCTCATTCTGGGTAATTTTAGATGCATTAACTGTCTAGAATACCAATATACTTTTCCAACCAAACCAGGTAGTTGACGACAAGGCTATTTCGGCGAAAAATATTTATGCTGGAAAGGCTTCGCGCAAGCGCCCGCCTATGCGGATTGGTTCTATTGACTGTGCCAGTCCTGTTGTGTCGTTGGTCTCCACAAAGACACCGCAAAGAGTTGCTTCACCCTCCATAGGCTCTAGACGTCCGGCTGGGACTTTTTTAGTGAAGCGGGCCAACGCTGCTTCCTTAGACATACCAATAACAGAGTTGTAGTCACCACACATGCCCATATCTGTTTGATAAGCAGTACCACCAAGCAATACCTGAGCATCAGCAGTTGGAACATGTGTATGAGTACCAACTACAACGGATGCTCGCCCGTCACAATGGTGTCCCATAGCCATTTTCTCGCTTGTAGTTTCCGCATGCATGTCAACTACAATAGCATCGACACCCTGAATTAGTTTGAATTTATCAAACAAGCTGTCTGCAGCCTGAAAAGGGTCATCTAGAGAATCCATAAACAGGCGCCCCATCAAATTCATGACCATAACCTTCTTTCCAGTTGCTACCTGATAGATGCCAAAACCTGCACCAGGAGTTCCCTTGGGGTAATTCATTGGGCGGAGCAGTTTTGGGTCACTGTCGATGTAGTTCATAAGCTCCCGTTGATCCCACACATGATTGCCAGTGGTGATAACATCGACACCAACCTCATAAAAAGTCTTGCAAATTTTTTCCGTAATACCAAAACCATGAGCTGCGTTCTCGCCATTGACAATAACAAAATCCGCTTTAAGACGATCACGAAGGCTTTCTATATTTTCAAGAATTGCCTTACGTCCACTCTTACCCAAGACATCACCACATATGAGAATTTTCATTAATTTCTTTCTTTTTTTAACTGCGCAGTTCAACAGCTAAGCGAAAAGTTTTTTTTCACCTATCTTATGCTTTACAGTCATCAATTGGGAATCTTTCCCATAAAATCAAATAGCAAATACGACAATCATGTATCTTGGTAGGATATTAATTATTAGTCTTTACGGTAAATTTTCTCCAAGAGGTTCACAATTGTTGTTCAGATAATCAGCAAGTATCTTCTCAGCTTAAATGCTTTGCTTGCTAATCTTTATCGTCCGTTACGAACCGTTTTTGATTACTATTTATTTGATTTTCTTGTCTCGCATCAAGCATGATAATACACTTTCTGAACGAAAGTGAACTATTCCCAAGGTAAAATGAGAGGTTAAAAATTTAACCACATCAAACCCGGCCATCTTCAGTCACTATGAAGTCTAGGCGCTCATCATATTGATCGCGGGGCACCGAGTTGACCTCCTGGGCCGCAAAGGCCACACCAATAGACACCACACCACCATCACTTTTTTTGAGTTGTTCAAGGGTGCGATCGTAGAACCCTCCGCCCTGACCCAAACGAAATCTTTGATTATCAAATGCTAGCAGTGGCACTAAAATGACATTAGGCATTATTTCATCGCATATGGATTTTGGTTGCAAAGTATTAAAGGGCCCCGCAACCAAACTGTCCCCTAAACGCCAACGCCTGAAAATCAAAGGGGCATTTTTTTTTAGAACAACTGGCAAAGATACGCTCCAACCTTTTTCATCCAAGTCACCAAGCAAAGGGGATAGATTAATTTCGCTGCCAACAGCCCAATAGCCTGCAATGTTTGAGACGGGCTGGCTCTCCAGAAGCACCAATAGGTGATGAGAGAGCTTTTGTGATGCCTCGTACGCACCTTCACGAAAAGCCATCCGTCTTTCTGCCCGCACCTCCTCACGCAATTGCGACTTATCTTTCTTGGTTGGCATTAAATAACTACTCTTGCGGCATTATACAGAAACAGAACGGAGCCATGAGATCGTTGACAATTTATCCACCGTGGCCTGCAGTAGCAGGTGGGTGCCATATACCGAACCCACAGGTTCGGCAGGGACAGCTCCCTCGGTTTCGATATTGGCCCCAGGGATAATGTGGCCTGACGGGACTCGCAGCATCCGTTCATAATACATATCTATGCCTCTTCGAAGCTTGCTGCAATATCTTCAATACGTTCAGCTAAATTTTCTAATGTCACACAAACTTCTTCTTCATTACTCGCACTATGCATATTACTACCTGAACCTACCTCTTTGCTCGTGTACAAGTCCGATAGTTCATCCGTGAGCAACAGGGAAACCATTACTAATAGCCGGGCCTCGCCAACTTGGCCAACAGCTGCAATCAGTTCATTCAAGCGCTTATCCACGTAACTGCCAAGCCGGGTTAAATGCGCCTCCTGACCGTCATCGCAAGCAACCTGATATTTTCGATTATTAATTGTGATGTTTACCTGTGCCATCGCTTTCCTGTTTTTTTTAGACCTCTTTAATTATGTTTCTCAATTTTTTGATTGCTACATTTAGACGGTCTTCAATGGCTTTGTTGGTGTCTTTAAGCTCTTGATTTTCTGATATTAAGGCCGTAATTTTTTCAGGATCGGCAGGATTTTCATCTAACGAATTTTTTGCCATAGCTTTTTCTAATCTCAACAATGCTACCTCAAGGCGCTCATTGACGATTGTGTGTCTTGTTCGATTCCCTTTATCATTTTCGCCCAACGTCACTTAAAAACCTCTTGAAAAAAACCTATGTATGTCTGAGCTTGAAAACTTTCACCACACAAAAAGACTTTGAACTTTAAGCCTTGCCACTTAAGTCAGTCAACCGAGACTATAAAAATAAACCTGAAGCTCCATTTCAAACATAAATAATCAATAAATTTTACCCCTACCCAATAGAGTTAAAAATTACCCTCAATAGGGTATGACAGCCCACCCCAACAAGGGTGTTCGCCCGCAATGCTCTCCATGGTAAAATTAGATTATTATTTATAAAAAATTCATGTTCACAACTCAGTTCAGCGAGCTGAGTTACTTGGCTATTTGGAGAAGTACTTTGGTAGTTCGTGTAGCAATTAATGGATTTGGCCGTATTGGTCGTTTAACTTATCGGGCCTTGGTTGAATCCGCCCGGGATGACATTGAGGTTGTTGGTATTAACGATCTCGGTTCTGCAGAAGCCAATGCTCATTTATTAAAATATGACTCTGTTCACGGCACCCTAATGGCGGATATTTCAGTCAATGGCGACAGCATGAACGCTGGTCGTGGTGATATTAAAATTACCTCAGAACATGATCCGTCCGCCCTACCTTGGGCAAGTCTTGCTGTTGACGTGGTTTATGAATGCACTGGTAGATTTACGGATCGCGACAAAGCTGCTGGTCATTTAAATGCTGGCGCTAAGAAAGTTCTAGTTTCCGCCCCTGCTTCCGGCGCTGACCTGACTGTTGTATACGGCGTGAACGAAGATAAGTTGGCATCTGATCACATTGTCGTTTCCAATGCTTCATGCACAACTAACTGTCTAGCTCCTGTTGCCGATGCGTTAAACAAGACTGTTGGCATAAAAAAAGGTTTCATGACAACGATACACTCATTCACAGGAGATCAACGGACAGTTGATACTCTTCATACAGACTTAGGCCGTGCGCGCGCAGCTTCCTTAAACCTGATCCCGGCATCCACCGGTGCAGCCAAGGCTGTTGGTCAGGTTCTCCCTGAACTGAACGGTAAGCTGGATGGCGTCTCCATGCGCGTTCCAACCCCAAATGTTTCGGTAGTTGATCTGTGTTTTACCGCTTGTCGCAAAACTACAATTGAAGAAATCAACGCAGCCGTCAAAACCGCCAGTGAAACTGATCGTTTACAAGGTGTGCTCGGATATACTGAACTCCCACTGGTTTCTACAGATTATAACCATAGCTCCTTCAGCTCTTTTTTTGCAGCACCTGAAACCCGAATCATGGACGGTGACTTCGTTCGCATTCTTACTTGGTATGATAACGAGTGGGGTTTCTCCAACCGCATGTCTGATACTGCCGTCGCTATGATGAGTGTATAGCTCTGAGGCCTTTTTACCAGAATTTAAAAGGTTTAAGACTTCTTTGACCTCGCCTTTTCCTTAATCTAGGCTTATTTATATCTTTATGAATAATGCCATTATTATCCACAATTTTGAACATGCCCTTGCAGCCCTGAGTGCTGCAGAAGATCTGGATGTTGACGTAATACTGATCAGCCCACCAGGAGCCGCTGCAACCATAGGAGCGACTGTCTTTAGGGACATCGTGGCTAAGGCAGCCGAGAATTACCCACAAGCTCGCTTTAAGAGCATCCTAGATTGTGGTGACGAACCGGGTATGGCCATGGGTGCATTTAGGCACGGCATTAAGGGCGTGCGCATTTCAAATGGACCCGAACTAAGCGCTAAGTTAGAAGATATTGCAAAGCAACGTGGTGGATTTGTCTACACTATACTTGGTGATGAACTTGATCTACATAACATGAGCGAGCCCGCTGCTGCTTGTCGTGCTTGGCTAACTAAACCTGAACAATTGAACTAAAATAAATTGACTGATAATAATCGCACCCAGCTATATCTAATTACACCCCCGAAGCTAGATTTAGCGAACTTCCCAGACATATTAAAGCGAACTCTTGATGCTGGCCATGTCGCCTGCATTCAACTGCGCTTGAAAGATACGACTGAAGACGATGTCCGCCAAGCTATTGATAGCCTGAAGCAAATCACCCAAGATCGTGGTGTCGCTTTTCTTCTAAATGATGACCCGGCACTAGCTGCGGAAACTGGCTGTGACGGCGTCCACGTTGGTCAGGAAGATGCTACCTATGGTGATGCTCGAAAGGCCATTGGTCCAGATGCTATTGTCGGCGTCACGTGTCACGCATCACGCCATCTTGGAATGGAAGCCGCAGAACAAGGTGCAGATTACGTTGCCTTCGGCGCATTTTTTGAGACCAAGACAAAAACACCAAAATTTTATGCGGATTTTGAAATTCTCGAGTGGTGGTGTCAAGATATGACCGTACCGGCAGTGGCCATCGGTGGAATCACAATTCATAACTGTCGCCCACTCATTAGTACAGGGGTCGATTTCCTGGCCATTGCTTCAGGTGTTTGGGATTATGAGACAGGACCTCAAGAAGCAGTCAAGGCCTTTAATCAGGCAATCAAAGAAGAAACTTCAGGTTAGATAAAACACCTGCGCCATTGCCTCACGCAAGGCAAACTGATAGCTTCCGCAACTCAAATTTAACAAATTAACAGCATAGTCAAAGCACATGAAAATCAATGGAAACGCAATTCGGCCCGGTATGGTAATCGAACATCAGAGTCGATTATGGAGAGCTGTAAAAATTCAGCACACACAGCCAGGAAAAGGTGGGGCATATTTGCAAGTCGAACTGCGCGATCTTCGCAGCGGAACAAAGCTGAATGATCGCTTCAGGTCATCTGAAACAGTTGAGCGTGCCCACCTTGAACAAAAAGAATACCAGTATCTCTTTAAGGATGGTGGCACTTACACCTTTATGAATAATGAGAACTACGAGCAGATTACCTTGAATGAAGATGTGATTGGTGAAGACCAAGCACCCTTTTTGCAAGAAAGTATGATTGTCACCATTGAGAGCCATGCAGATGAACCCATTGGCGTTCAACTGCCAGATCAAATAACTCTTGAAGTTATTGAGGCAGATGCGGTCGTAAAGGGACAGACAGCCTCCTCTTCTTATAAACCGGCTATGCTAGAAAATGGTGTTAGGACCCAGGTCCCTCCACATATTGAAGCAGGTACTTCAATTGTCATCAGTACTGTTGATGGATCTTACGTCGAACGGGCAAAGGACTAATTCGCCATGGCCCATCGTTCAGCCCTGATTAATGTCATGATCACTGCTGCCCAGAAGGCATCCCGGAAGCTTCTACGTGATTTTGGTGAAGTCGAACACTTACAGGTTTCCCAAAAAGGCCCTGCAGATTTTGTTAGCACAGCAGATAAAACCGCTGAAAACACTCTGCGTAAAATCTTGACTAAGGCAAGACCAAAGTATTCTTTTTTGATGGAGGAATCTGGAGAGGTTATTGGGCAGGATACTTCAAACGTCTGGATCATTGACCCCCTAGATGGCACAACCAACTTTCTACATGGACTGCCACATTTTGCTATATCTTTGGGCCTTCAGCGTGATGGTGAAATGCTTGCTGGCGTTGTTTACGAGCCAGTCCACGACGAAATGTTTTGGGCTGAAAAGGGCCAAGGCGCACACTTAAATGACAGGCGCATCCGTGTGTCAGGACGCAGCGCAATGAATGAGTCCCTATTTGCTACGGGCATTCCCTTCAAGGGTGCGCGCAACCATCCACAATTTTTAAAACACCTTGAAGCTGTAATGGCCGTATCAAGTGGTGTCAGACGTTTTGGATCTGCGGCTTTAGATCTAGCCTATGTAGCCTCCGGACGCTATGATGGTTTCTGGGAAACAGGCCTAAGTTCCTGGGACATGGCCGCCGGTATTGTCTTGGTACGTGAAGCCGGAGGATATGTTACGGAAATAGACGGCAAGAAAAAAATGATGAAAAGTGGCTCAATCTTGGCGGCAAACGACCAACTTCACCTTCCGCTTGGGAATTTGTTACGCAATACCACAAAGAACAACGCTTAAGTACACCCGGCAAAATGGTTGTGCCTAAGGCTAGCCTTGGTTATCCTAGTGGAACAACAAATAGGGATCATCATAATTAGTCCGATATTAACAGGGCAGGATAGAATATATGTATCATATTCATGACAAGAAAATTTTTCTAGGTTTGTCTCCCGCCGTTTTGGGAATGATTGTCACATTAACAATTACTTTATTTCTTTCATGTCAGACAAATGCTCAAAGCCAGAGCCAAACCCTAACAGACCACAATCATCCGAATGTAAGCGTTGATTTAAGCGTGATTTTCGGTGGGGGAAGTAACCGACCTCCTAATTTAGGCAATGGTATATTACCCAGCATATCCAACTATAAACTCTTACGTCCGGGCAGCCGGACACCCAGGTCAATGCTGCACGTACCAGCGGCAAACGATTCTTCCATGGTACAAGTGAAAAAGAAGATAAAAGTTAAGCCAGCCTCTAAGTCTAGGCTCCATGTACCACCACCAAATATTACATCTACGTTGCAAACAGAAAAAAAAGCAAAAGTTATTACTGTACCTAAGAATGCTAAAGCTAAACAAAAGAGGACAATGAATGTTGCAGGAATAAAATCTGCAATAAAAAGTCCTTCCGCTTCTGCCAAAGTCGCAACGCCGACAAAAGTGGCACCACTTAATCCTGTAGCAACCACCAAGGCATCAAAAAAACTGCAAACACAGGCGAACCAGGGGATGACAAAACCCACCTCAGCAGAGGTCGAGACAGTCAAACCAACTGCACCGCCGACAATACCCTCAATCAAAGCAGCCCCAAAAATAGCAAAAAAGGTGACAACAGTTCCTCCAACTGCTCTGGTTGTGAATAAGGAAAAAGCTAAACAACAGGCTTCCTTACCGCCAACGAGCGTAACAGTTGATGATGAAAAGGAACTCAGAGTTTCCTTTGCTCAGGACCAGACAAAGCTACCTGCCAGTGCAAAAAAGCCTCTGATTTCTCTGGCTGAAAGCCTGAAAGGAACCGTCAACAAGCGCCTTCAACTGATGGCCTATGCAGGAGGACCATCGTTGTCATCTTCGCATGCGCGTAGAATGTCCCTTTCAAGGGCACTCGCAATTCGCTCCTTTCTTATTGAAAATGGAGTTAGGAGTACCCGAATTGATGTACGTGCGCTTGGAAATAAAACAACAGAGAAGCCTCTGAACCGGGTCGATCTGAAAATCACAGAACGATAGTTTCCAAATGAAAATGCAAAATACAAAAAGAGTTTACAGGTGATGACCAATCCGCGGCGTTTTCTTCTTAGAATGTTTTTTTTCCTGATCGCCGTTGGCCTTGTCGCTTTCTTCCTTTATGTGCCCCTGCAAGGTGCCTTCATGGCTAATGCGCCTTTAAATGGCTTGATAATTGGCGTTCTGGTTCTTGGTATAATATACAACTTTCGCCAAGTCATAATGCTTTATCCGGAAGTATCCTGGATTGAAAACTTTCGTCAAAACAAACCCGTAACAACACAACCCCATCCCCCAAGACTGCTAACTTCAATGGCAACTATGTTTGGGGAGAACGATAGCAACCGCTTAAGTCTGTCAACACTATCCATGCGCTCTCTTCTTGATGGTATCTATTCACGACTTGATGAGTCCCGTGACCTGTCGCGCTACACCATAGGTCTACTTATTTTTCTTGGATTACTTGGCACGTTCTGGGGACTGCTAGGAACTGTTGCGTCGATTGGATCAGTTATCGCAAATCTAAGTGTTAGTAATGACACTACAGCGGTTTTTGCAGATCTAAAAGCTGGTTTGGAATCACCTATGATTGGAATGGGCACAGCTTTTTCCTCATCTTTATTCGGCTTAGCCGGATCATTAGTTTTAGGCTTTCTTGATTTACAAGCTGGGCAGGCACTCAATAGATTTTATAATGATCTTGAAGAGTGGCTGTCCAGTCTAACCCGGCTGTCCAGCGGAGCTCTCTCTGGCGGGGAAGGAGAAGACCAGTCAGTTCCAGTTTATGTACAAGCCTTGCTTGAGCAAACGGCTGAGAGCCTTGAAAGTCTGCAACGGACTCTTAGCAGGGGCGAAGAAAGCCGTATTTCAGCCAATAGTGCGCTTATGACAATGAGCGAAAAAATGGGGGCTTTGGGTGACCATATGCGGACAGAGCAAGCATTAATGATGAAACTGGCTGAAAGCCAACTTGAGATGAAACCGATCCTAACTCGCTTGTCTGAAAATAGTAGCAGTTCAAGTGGCAGTTTAGATGAAGCGACCCGTAGCCATATCCGCAATTTAGATGTCTACATGGCGCGTCTGGTTGAAGAGATAGGTACCGGTCGCGAAGATATCATCAAACAACTTCGCTCAGAAATAAAGCTTCTGGCACGCACTATCGCTGCCAGCAAAGGGTAGGCTATGGCCACCCTTAACCATCGCGCCCAACGAAATACCAATATCTGGCCCGGTTTTGTTGATGCCCTAGCTACACTACTGATGGTTATTATCTTCCTGCTTATGATTTTCGTACTGGCCCAGTTTTTCCTGAGTGAAGCATTGATTGGCCGCGACTCTGCTCTGCAAAAATTAGAAACACAAATCTCTAGCATGAGTGACCTGTTATCTCTTGAGCGAAAAGCCAGTGAGGATCTTCGCCAGCGAGTCTCCTCGTTATCTGATGAATTACAATCTTCCGTTATTAAACGCGATGAACTTAAGTCAGCACTTTTCATAATGAGTGATAGAGCAAAAGCCTCCGAGAAACTGGCCGAAGGGTTAACAGTAAAACTCGAGTCTGCACTTCGCGAGATAGAAAATAACAATAAAACTATCGAAACAAATTTTCAAAATTTGACAAAACTAGAAAATGACATAACTGCCCTACAAGCATTACGAGACAATCTAGAAAGCCAAATCATTAGTCTATCTTTAAAGTTGGATAGTAAAGATGCAGCTATTGCGAAAGAACGTAATATTGCTGAAGGTGCTAACGCTCAAGTGGCTTTAGCTAATCGTCAGATGGCGGCATTACGCGAACAACTAGCACGTATTTCCCAAGCACTGGATTTAGCAGAACGCAAAGCTACGGAACAAGGTGTGCAGATTTCAACCATGGGCAAGCGACTAAATGCTGCATTAGCGTCCAAAGTTCAGGAACTATCGCGCTACCGTTCTGAATTCTTTGGCCGATTGCGTGAAGTGCTTGGTGATCAACCGGGCATAAGGGTTGTTGGTGACAGGTTTGTTTTCCAGTCAGAGGTTCTTTTTGCGTCAGCATCTGCTAATTTGGGTGAGGAGGGCATGGTTCAGTTAAAGCAACTTGCGATTACTTTACGAGAAATCACCAAGCGTATTCCAAAGGATATTGATTGGATTTTACGGATTGATGGACACACGGATGGAATTCCCATCTCAAACTGGAAATTTGCCTCTAACTGGGAACTTTCTGCAGCTCGAGCCATATCTGTCGTCAAGTTCCTTATTAAAGAAGGCATTTCTGCTAATCACTTAGTGGCGGCAGGTTTTGGTGAATTCAGGCCACTCGACAAAGCCAAAGATGAAGTAGCCAACCGCAGAAATCGACGCATTGAATTGAAGATGACCCAACGATAGATATGCAAGCGTTGACATCATGTGACCAATCCCGTCATTTAGGTCTATGCTGAAAATTCTTCTGATTTTTTTGTAAATCTCGAATATTTATTAGAGAATGCTGATCTTATTTCTTATCTTCTTTATTGATCTTGTTGGCTTTGGGATTATCATTCCATTACTCCCTTTTTTTGGTGAGCATTTTTCTGCTTCCCCAGCAGTGGTTGGCTTTTTGATGGCGTCCTATTCGATGACCCAGTTTATCGCAGCACCTTTCTGGGGGCGTGTATCTGAAAGAATTGGACGCCGACCAGTGCTACTGATCACCATAGCTTGAACAGCTTTGTCTTAATCTTTGTCTTGGATTTTCAGAGAGCATTCTAATGTTATTTATAGCCCGTGGACTGGGTGGTTTTATGGCTGGCAACATCTCAGCCGCTTTCGCTTACGTTGCCGACATCACAACACCTGAAAATCGTGCCAAGGGCATGGGTATTATTGGGGCAGCCTTTGGACTAGGTTTTATCGCCGGACCTGCTATTGGAGGTATTTTAGCTGGCCCCGATCCCCTCAATGCAGATTGTCGCACTCCTTCATTTGCTGTAGCAGGGCTGTCGTTGAGTGCCTTTTTCATGGCCTTTTTTACCTTAAAAGAATCTCTATCCAAAGATATTAGCGAGCGACTTTCCAAGATGCCGGCTAAAAACCGTGGAGCACAGTATAGAAGTACCCTTACAAAGCCGGGTCTGGGACTTCTAATCACTATTTTGTTTCTCGCAGCTTTTGTTTTTGCAGGTATGGAGGCTACCTTTGCTATGTGGTCAAAACGCCAAATGGGTTGGGGACCAGAACAGAACGGTTACCTGTTTGCCTTTGTCGGCATTATTGTAGCGATCATACAAGGAGATCTTGTTGGCAAACTCGCAAACCGATTTGGGAAATCGACCTTGTTGTGCAGGGAGCACCCGCTCTAGCACTGGGCATGTTACTTATTCCATTTACGAACTCACTTGCGACCTTAACTTGGTGCAATGGTCATCGTTGCCTATGGATTTTCCATCATTACCCTTTCCCTGAACAGCCTGATATCGATACAGGTTGGTCCAGATGAGCAAGGAGGCGTGATGGGGGGGGTAGGCAGGTCTGCTGCTACCCTAGCGCGGGTCTTTGGGCCGCCATGGACTGGTTCAATTTTCTTTCTAGCCGGTCTCGATTAGCCTTACTTTGGAGGTACTGCAGTGATGGTGCTAGTTGTCATTTTAGGATTACAGGGTCTGAAGAACATCTGTACACCATAACTAAAAAGTGAAAGCCTTTCCAGCGCTTTGAGATAGTTCCTGGGCAAGTTTATCAAAAAAATTACGGCCACTGCGAGTATCCACCCAGGTTTTAAGATCATCTTCCAGATAATAGTGACTGGCACCGCTTAGAGGTGACGACATCCAAATTTCATAATTGGGAGCATTTTTGTTAATTACATATTGAGATCCATTCTCAAGCTCAATATTAAGAATTCCTCCATTTAAATCTACATCAAACTCATCACCTAAGACATCATCTATGCGGTCCAGTAGAATATTTAATGTATTTTCGGCAATAGTTTCAAATATCTCGCCATCAGTTATCATGTTTTGCTCTTTTCCCTTAAAAAATTTTTCTTAACCCAATCTATATTTAAGCTGAAGTAATCAATAGTTTTATATTAATGAAGGTAACGTTGATAAGCGTTGTGGATCCTTCTTTCAGAAGTTCATTAAAGATAGTAAAAATAAAGAAAATATGATCCTTGAACCATGTATCAGCTAAGAGTATAAACTGTTTCTAAATTTCAGGAGCAATTAAAGTGAAAAAAGACACTCATCCCGACTATCACGAAATTACAGTGCAGATGACTGATAACAGCACATACAAGACCCGATCCACCTGGGGCAAAGCGGGTGACACCATTAAACTGGATATTGATCCAAAAACTCATCCTGCTTGGACTGGTGTACACCGCCTTCTAGATAGTGGCGGACAGCTGGCCAAGTTTAATAAGAAGTTTAGTGGCTTAGGCCTTAAGCACGACTAATGTATTAAAAAAACCCCTGCACTGAATTTTTTATCTATTAAGGGGCGGTAGCTAGCGATGGTTCAAAAAATTCAATACGAAGTTCTTGTTAAGCAAAATGGCTACTGGGAAATCATCAACCTGTATCAAGCATCGGAAGAAGATGAGGCAATTAAAGAGGCCAAGTCTTTCGAAGTTCAAAAGCATATTGAGGATGTAAAGGTTATACGTGAAATCTTTGACACTGAAGAGGGAACATCTAAAGATATCAACGTGTATCAACCGGGCAAAAAAAAATATCGGCCACCTCAAAAATTTCCGAAAGAGAGCCTCAAAAGTAGAGCAATTCAGCAAAATAATACTTTATCTAAAATTAAAAAAGACGGCCCCTCACTACACTATACACTTATGAATATTATCGTAGTATGTAGTTTCAGTATATTTATCATCGCTATGATTGCTTGGTTCACTAGCAAGCACATACTTGAAGTGTTTAATTCTATCCTCAAGTAATAATTTGAGGATAGAATAACAAAATGACGTTAACTAAAATTATGTTGTCAATACTCAAAAATTAAAGTCCATCGAAATTCGATGGACTTTAATTTGCACCCTATCAAACTTACCTTTTTTAATTGATGCAATCCCACCCGAGGAAGCCCACAACAACAAGGATCTTTATTTATATTTTGGGACAAAAAAATCTTTTATTTAACAAATTTGAAATAGTTGATTTTCAAATAAAACGTTGGGAAAAAAAGTAACAAAGTTTCATCGATCGCAAATAAGAATTTCTCAACCATACTTAATTTTCAACCAATAGTGTTATGAATCAAGACTCAAAAAAATTTTCAGCACTACTTTTCGCTGAATTTTTTATACTGATGGCCATCCTCACGCGTTCTATTTCTCTCTTAAGATCAGAAATATAGTCAACTAATGCCTCAATAGACATAACATCAAGATCTTTAATCTTTTCTCTTTTGTAGGGTGGCTCTAGATCATCCGTATCCATTGGTGTCTCCCTGGTTGCTTTAAGTCTTGTCACCACTTAATTGATTATACAAGTTCTCTGATCAGCTTTAAAGATGGAGATAACCAATATTGCCGAAAAACCATGAAATGTATCGAAATCAATCATGGTGAATTAAATACTGTAATACGCCCTCTGCCCAAACCCGTTGCAGGTGAAGTTTTAACCAAAGTTGCCGCAGCTGGTGTCAATCATCTTGATATTTTGCAATTCAAGGGAGTTTATATAACACTGCCCGTGACCTCAGATATTCTAGGTCTTGAAATTGCGGGTACTTTGGAAGCACTAGGTACAGGTGTTACAGACTTGGCTGTGGGTGAAGAGGTAATGGCACTTGTTACCGGCGAGGGATATGCTCAGTATTGCAATGCTCCTGCGCCCCAATGCCGGCCCATTCCCTCTACATTGAAGATGGATGAGGCAGCAAATGTTAAAACGCCTGACTATCCGGGCTCAACCTTGCGAGCACAATCCGTTGAGTTCAAGGCATACATCGGATCCAAATTGAAGCAGAAAATATGTCCTTTTATAGAGGCAAGGAAAATCTTGTCCTTCATCCATGCCACATTTCCCCTATGTGCAGCCGCTGAGGCACTCGAGCTTATGGCTAGGTCGGAACACATCAGTAAAATCGTGCTAATGACTTAACCGTTTACTGGAGCGTTGAAATACACTAGAAACTCTTTAAACAGGGGCCCAGATGGCGCTTTAACATCTAATATAGAACAGGACACCAAGCGATGACTAATCCGCTGATGCCAAAAGCAACGGCCGTATGGCTTGTAGAAAATACAGCTCTTTCTTTTGAACAAATAGCTGATTTTTGCGGCCTTCATGCCCTTGAAGTAAATGCGATCGCCGACGACGAAGTCGTCTTTGGTATGCAAGGCATGAACCCAGTTTCTGCCGGCGACTTGACTTTGGATGAAATTGAACGCTGTCAGGTGGATCCAACGGCACGGCTTAACCCAGCCCCAACACGTACACCTGTCGCTAAAAAGAAGAGTGCGCGTTACACCCCAGTTTCAAAACGCCAAGACCGTCCGGATGCGATTGCTTGGCTGCTTAAAAACTACCCCGAATTAAGTGACGCTCAAATATCCAAACTTATTGGCACGACCAAGCCAACAATCAATGCAATACGTGATCGCAGCCACTGGAACACTGCCAATATCAAAGCACAAAATCCAATCAGCCTTGGACTATGTTCTGCCGATGACCTTGAGAAAATAGTTGCTATTGCGCGTGCTCGTGCAGGCACGACCCACAAGCCCAATATAATTGCAGATGGGGCTTCAAATGTAATCGATCAAAATTCTAAACCTAGGAAGAGAGTGGAACCCACAGCAGAGACACTTTTTAAGCCGATATCCGAAGGAGACCCAATACAAAAAATTCCAGTTGAGCCTGTTTTTTTGTCAGAAACTAAGAGTGAAATCCTCGCCACCGAGAAAGATACAAGTATTGAGCCTAAAAGAATAACTGCGAGGGATGATGAAAAGTTAGAGTAAAATTTGATTTTTATCTTCACTAAGCATTTCGAATATGGCGCTAGTTCTTTTAAGTTGGAGTTACGCTGATTTTTACAAATTTATCGGGAATTAAACTTACTTTCTATTTTGACAGCCTGCGGAGGTTGTTGTCTAAATTCTTGGGGTTGATAAGCCATATTAATTGCCGTGATTATTAAAAAATCCAAGATTCTTCATATCCATTTCAAATTTGACGCTAAAATCTGTCGCTACATCGTGTTTGGTTGCTTCTTTTTTTTTAGCTTGGAATCTATATTTTTTTCCAAGTCAATGTTGGTCGCATAGCCTACTTCAGACACTCTACAAGTATTGTTCCCTAGTCCTCATAAAGGTCCCATGTATGAAGGTAGTTTATTTAATGAAAATACCTCAGAAAGTTTTGAGATATAGCAAAATGAGTATGCTCAGTTCTTGCAAGATTTCCACAGAGATGGTGCGTGAAGAAAAACCGCTTTTCCTAACAAGGTTTTAGCTGCTTAAATCTGTAATCTTATCCTTAAGAAAGAGTTTTTGTTTTTTAAGATTGTGAATGTGCATATCGTTGGGAAGAGGCCTTTTTTTTTCGGTGTCTATTTCAATGTCCAGTTCGCCGTGTTTGTGCTTCAGTACATCCAATCTTTCCTCAAAATTCATTGCAGAATCTCTCCTGTCTTTATGATTAAAATTTATTAATAATAACTTATTTGATCCAAACAATCGAGAGCAAGCAAATTAAATTTGTTACAAATATTACCTATGAATAATTCAAAAAAAACTTCAGAGAAAGCTGTCTGATCTACGTATGGAGAACCGTGATCTAATTAGTGCAATTGGACAGCTAATATAATATTGTGGTCATAATTGGGTCCAAATGAAGCGTTTAAAAAAATGCAAGTTACCAATCAGCGATCACGTTTTGGCCATCGAGAACAACATACCACTTGACATTATTGCTTAGTAATTTGGACTTAGTTACCTTTTAATCAAGGTCTTTGGTATCCTTTTTAATCACCAATAGAAAAAATAATGTAAATATCTTTTTACAACCCCCAGTGGGAAGTCCCCAATTTTTATCAAGTTAACCACGCGTGCGCACAACAGAAATAAAACGTTCACACATAAAAAATGGGTTCGGCAATTTACTAATGCGTGTTTCTAACTTACTGCGGGCCTGAAAAAAATTCAGAACATCCGCAATGCGGCGATCAAGGAAGGCCCAAGTGTCGGGAAAATCACCTTTGCCGTCACCTTCATCGGCTAGCCAGTAAAGTATGGTTGAACCAAGCACCGGAGCCAACAATGCACGCTTTGAATAAAAATTAAAGTCTGTGCTTTCATCTCCTATGCCATACCAAATATCACTGACAGTGTTGAAAGTACACTTGAGGGACATGCCAGCGTATAAGGGCGAAGCAAGGAAAGTTAAACAGCCACGAACAGCTTCGCGGTGCGGGGCGAGCACTTTCAAGCGGCAACGCACACTAGCAGCGATGCGCTCTCGAACCTTCAATGAAGTCATATCCAGCTTACCCATTTCAGAGACCATGCGGCGATCAGCCCAGTCAGAAAAATGTGCAGCTAGTTCACTTAGCCCACCAGGAAAAGCGAGCTCATAGGTTCCCTTATCAAGATTTTTAAAATCATTCACATCAGAAACTCCTGCAGCTGTGGCACCCTTGCTCCAGCCTTCAAAGACCACATGTGGTAAAATTGCCAATAAAAAAAGATCGCGAAGCTCCTGGTTTTCCTGAATCATAGTTAATCCCTAACATTTTCAAAAGCATCGGCTGGTCCAATACTTTTTGCCAATTCTTTATTGTAGCCGAAAGTAGCTAAGTCTGAAATTCGTTGTGGGTAAAGAATACCGTCTAGGTGATCACATTCATGTTGAACGACACGGGCGTGAAATCCCTTTGCCTCGCGCTCAATAAGCTTTCCTTCAAGACCAACCCCCCGATACAGTATGTGACTGTGACGGTTGACCTCACCCATCATGTCAGGAATTGATAGGCAGCCTTCAAAAGCGGGGTCAGTTTTGCTGCCAATAACCTCAATTTCTGGATTGATCAACACGGTAAGTGGAACTTCATCGCTTTCTTCATGAAGACCAGCAGATTTATATCGCTCAGGTGCTGAGCGAGCATCAGGCACCTTAAAAATCACTAGTCTGAGTGAAGTATAAACCTGAGGTGCAGCTAGTCCGACCCCCCCAGCATGATCAAGAGTGTCCATCATATCCTTCACCAAACAGTCAATTTCTGGCGCTCGAGGATTTTCAATGGGGACAGCTTTCATTCGCAAAATTGGGTGGCCCATGAGGGCAATTTTCAAAATCGCCATTTTCCTTAATCACCTATGAAATAACGTTAAAAAAAATTATATAGATATACACGCAATCCTTTCCAAGTCGTCAAGTATATGCTAAATAGCTCAATCTCCTAATGGAAGTCTTTAATCCTTAGATTTAAAAAACTATTGAAAGAGAGTGGTTAACCCGTGCAAGTCACAGTCCGCGATAACAATGTCGATCAGGCTCTGAAGGTCCTGAAAAAAAAGCTACAACGTGAAGGAGTCTTTCGTGAAATGAAACTCCGTCGTGCCTTTGAAAAGCCGTCTGAACGCCGTGCTCGCGAAAAAGCTGAAGCTATTCGCCGCGGTCGCAAACTAGAACGAAAGCGTCTAGAGCGTGAAGGCTTCTAGCAGCAGTATTTGACTGACTATTTTCTAATGCCTACGCCTGCAAATCGCGGCAGGCTACAGTTCGATCAGTAACTGCGATTGTAACTTTTATTAAGGGACAAATTACTTTCCTTGAGTCACTGTCATTGTAAATTAGTTGATTTATAACTTTATTATAATTTTTTCTAAAAAGTCATGAACATTAATATCTCTGCTTTTTCTACTTAAAGAAATCCTAACACATGTTCATTTAAGTGAAGATTTTTTGAGGAATTTCCCCTCCTCCCCTTTGAGTTGTCTCTGCTATAATCCTAACATGAAATGATTGCCACTAGTTCTGTGGATATAAATTAAAAAAATATAGAAACAACTCATTGATTTTGTTGTCTAGTGATAGCATTTTAAGTTTAATTGTTAACCTCCGGTTAGGATCTCATCATGGCAGGGCTCAAACCCAAATCATCCCGAAAAATTGCCGTCTGCATGGGCAGTCAGTCTGACTGGAAAACCATGCAAGAGGCAACCGCAATCCTTGAACAATTTGCTGTCCCCCATGAGGTGAAGATTATCTCAGCACATAGAACACCAAATCGGCTAACAAACTTTGCTGAAATGGCTCATGATCATGGCTTTGCCGTTATTGTTGCTGGTGCTGGTGGCGCAGCACATTTGCCGGGCATGCTAGCAGCTCATACTCACATACCAGTACTAGGTGTACCAATAGAGTCAGCCTCACTCAAGGGAATGGACTCTCTTCTTTCTATTGTTCAGATGCCAGCTGGAGTCCCAGTTGGTACACTTGCCATAGGCACTTCAGGTGCCAAGAATGCAGCCCTGCTAGCAATTCAAATTTTAGCACTCAATGATGAACAAATAACTGAAAAAATGATCGCTTGGCGAAGCAGGCAAAGTGCGGATGTTGCAGAGACCCCTTCATGACTGTCGGCATCAGCGATAGCGCGGCTACAATAGGCATCCTAGGCAGTGGGCAACTGGGCAGAATGCTCGCGATAGCTTGTGCCCAATTAGGGGTACGTACGCATATCTACGCACCTGATGCGGAAAACAGCCCAGCAGGGGAGATCGCCCACCAAACAACAAATGCGTCTTATGATAACGAAGAAGCACTCGCTGCTTTTGCCGCAAGTGTTAATGTAATTACAAGCGAATTTGAAAATGTACCAGCCACAGTAATGGAATTACTGGCAAAATATTGTCCAGTTAGCCCGGGACATGCTGCCCTACACACCGCACAACACAGAATTCGAGAAAAAGCTCTTGCCCGCGAGCTGGGAATAGAAACCCCTAAATTCTGGCCCATTACAAATGCTAAAGAACTTAAGTCAGCAATGCTGGAACATGGGCTTCCGGCCATTCTGAAAAAATGCACGCTTGGGTATGACGGAAAAGGACAGGTTCAGATTACACCAGATGATGATATGGAGGCCGCTTTTGACAGCCTGTACACACATGATGCCATTCTCGAAGAAAGGGTAGAATTTGTAGCTGAGGCGAGTTTTCTGATAGCGCAAAATGCAGAAGGCGAAACAAGTCACTTCCCAGCAACATTAAACAGCCATCACAATGGAATTCTTGCACAATCAACAGCTCCTGCTCCCCTTCATGATGATGTCATTGCTAAAGGCAGAAGCGCCGTTGAGAAATTAGCTAAAGCTTTTGAGTTATTTGGCCTTCTCGCTTTAGAAACTTTCGTAACACTTGACGGGAAATTATTATTTAACGAAATTGCCCCCCGCCCACATAATTCCTTTCATTGGACAATCGAAGGCTGCGCAACAAGCCAATTTACACAGCTTGCCCGCCTGTTGACAGGTATGCCCTTTGGGGCAACCCATGCTTATGGCAACTGGCAGATGGAAAATTTACTTGGAGAAGATATGCCGAACTTACCAAAACTACTGATCACTTCTGGTGTCCATGTCCACCTCTATGGCAAGACGGAAGCTAAAATTGGTCGCAAAATGGGACATACCAATCTCCTTCTCAGCACATAGATTGCAGGTACTTTTTAGCCATTAGCCAATTTTTTGTGTAGGGCCAAACTAATCATATGCCATTGATTTTAATATAAGTTTTAGGTTTGATCCTATTGATTGGAAGTAGAGAGAAACTAGATGAAAAACTCAATTCTCAGATTAACATCAAGTTCTTAGTCAAGGGCAACGACAATTTCTTCTGTCATTTTCTTGGCATCTGAGAACAACATCATTGTCTTGTCACTATAGAATAGTTCATTTTGAACCCCAGCGTAGCCGGTAGCCATAGAACGCTTGATAAAGAGAACTGATCCAGCTTTTTCAAGATCGAAAATCGGCATGCCATAAATATCGCTAGTCGGGTCTGTCTTCGCCGCAGGGTTCGTGACGTCGTTGGCGCCAATGACGAAAGCTACATCACATGTTGCAAATTCGTGATTTATTTCCTCCAACTCAAACACCTCATCATATGAGACATTAGCTTCGGCTAATAGCACATTCATATGCCCAGGCATGCGCCCAGCTACCGGGTGAATAGCATAGGCTACTTCGACACCTTCTTCTTTCAACTTGTCACACATTTCACGAAGTGCATGTTGTGCTTGAGCGACAGCCATACCGTAACCTGGAACGATGATAACCTTGGAGGCGTTCTTCATTAAGAAGGCGGCATCAACCGCACTACCTGACTTGACTGGACGGTCATCGCTACCAGAGACTACAGCAACGCTGTTGGTATCCCCACCAAAGCCACCAAGCAGAACATTAAAAATAGACCGGTTCATTCCCTTACACATTATGTAACTGAGAATGGCACCCGATGATCCAACTAGTGCGCCAGTAATGATTAATGCCTGGTTAGATAGAGTAAAGCCAATACCACAAGCCGCCCAGCCAGAATAAGAATTCAACATAGAAACCACAACTGGCATGTCTGCTCCACCAATTGGTATGATAAGCAAAAAGCCTATTAAGAATGAAAGCAGTATCAATGACCAAAATACTGTTTCTGTTTGGCCTCGAACTAGCAATATCACCATAAAGACGATAACTACGGCAATAAGTGCATTAAGCTTGTGTTGGCCCTGAAAGGTAATTGGAGAACCGCTCATTATTCCTTGTAATTTAACGAAGGCAATAATCGAACCTGAGAAAGTAATGGCACCAATGACCGTTCCTAACGAGAGTTCGAATAGAGATAAACCTGAGATATTTCCAAAACCACCTATCCCAAAAGCTTCCGGGTTATAAAATGCAGAAGCGGCTACAAAAACTGCCGCCAAGCCAACCAGCGAATGAAAAGCAGCAACCAATTGGGGTAGTGTCGTCATTTGAATTTTTAGAGCAATAATCGTACCAATAGATCCGCCGATAAGAACCCCCATGATAATTAAGGAGTAGCTGACAACCCCCGGATCCATCAGAGTAGTAACGATGGCAATAGCCATTCCGATAATACCTAGTATGACGCCCATTCGAGATGTATCTGGTGACGAAAGTCCCCTCAACGATAAAATAAATAGTACCGAGGCAATGAGATAGGCTGAGCCCGTCATATTTGCAGTCATTTCAAGCTCTTCTTATTTCTTTTTCTTTTTAAACATGGACAACATTCGGTTGGTAACAATAAAGCCACCAAAAATGTTAATCGATGCCAAGGTCACAGCCATAAAGCCCATAACCTTTGAAAAATCCATGTCCATAGGCCCAGCGGCAAGCAAGCCACTGACGATAATTACCGATGAAATGGCGTTGGTTAAGGCCATCAATGGTGAGTGAAGGGCCGGTGTGACGCTCCAAACAACATAAAACCCAATAAAGCACGCCAGCACAAATACGGTGAACATAGACAAGAAGTCCACGCCCCCATTTGCTGGTGAGGCCGCCAACTGGGTAGCCTGAGTCGCTATCCTTAGTGCATCTTCAGCTAATTTAGAAGCATCACTTGCAAGCTGTGTCGAATGATCCGCAATAGTTGCTGCATCCATATCTATGAGCCCTCACTTGCTGGTTTTTTGATCCCCACTTTACCTGGATCTTCTTTAGTCGAATTTGTCTGGGATTTTTGTGGAATTAGCCTAGGATGAATAATTTTTCCTTCACGAGTAACACAAGTGCCACTGATAGTTTCGTCTTCCCAATTAATATTAAAAGCATTGGTTTCGATATTCACGTGCGGTGTGATGAAATTGAGTAAGTTTGTAGCATAAAGGGTGCTGGCGTCTTTTGGCAAACGTCCAGGAAAATTATCGTGACCGACGATTTTTACGCCATATTTTTCAACCACTTTACCCAGTTCAGAAATTGGGCAATTACCACCAGCTCCAACAGCCAGATCGACAATAACCGAGCCAGGCCTCATAGACTTAACCATATCCTCAGTAACCAGCACCGGGGCCGGGCTGCCCGGAATCAACGCAGTAGTGATGACTATGTCCTGCTTTTTAATGTGTTCAGAAACAATTTGTTTTTGCTTTTTAAAGTATTCAGGTGGCATTTGTTTGGCATGACCACTTTCTGTTTGGGCATCTTTTTCCATTTCTGGGTCAACTTCCAAAAATTTCGCACCCAGACTTTCGATCTGTTCTTTGGTCGCCGGACGAACGTCGGTAGCTGACACAATGGCGCCAAGTCGCTTCGCCGTGGCAATAGCCTGCAATCCAGCAACGCCAACACCCATAATGAAGGTTCTGGCCGGGGCAATAGTACCTGCAGCAGTCATCATCATTGGAAAAACACTGCCAAACTCACCAGCGGCATCAAGCACAGCCTTGTAACCTGCGAGATTGGATTGCGATGAAATTATATCCATGCTTTGCGCACGGGTAATGCGAGGCATCAAATCCATGTCAAACGAAGAAATACCCGCCTTTGCGATGGCTTTTAAATCTTTTTTATTTGATAAGGCGCCAATGCCAGCTATGAACACGGCGCCTTTTTTCAGCATAGACAATTCACTTTTCACACCTGAAGTGGTCAGGTTTTGAATCTTCAGGACAATATCAGCATTTCTTAATGCTCCGGCAGTGTCTTTGGATATAGAGGCGCCAGCTTCTTTAAAGCTGTCATCGCTGAATGAAGACGAGGCCCCAGCATCTTTTTCAATAGTTACTGAAAAACCAAGACCGATAAGTTTTTTAACAACATCGGGCGATGATGCAACGCGAGTTTCACCTAGCCCCTCCTTAGGGATGCCAATTTTCATATCAACAATTTCCTAATACTCCAAGTCTACGTACTGTAGATATTGCTCAAGGAATATTTAGCTTTTCCATTCGCACTGCACAAGTGTTGCGTTATAAAAAAGTACTAATAAAATAAACTTTCCACATTGTGAAATTCTACAAACTATAAAATAAAGTCAGTTTTTTGAAAGAATTTAAAAGAAGTTATCATGTTTTATGTTTGTTTATTTTGTTTAAATTGCTTGCCAAGTGCAGAGGGATACAAAAAAAATAACTAAATTGAGTGACCAGGCCAGCAATAACGGCCACACTTTATTAAATATTAAAGAGCACCACTATTTAGGAAGTCTCTTTTTCCATGTCGTTCAGGGCTTCATAGCCAAATACGTCTAAGGGAGGACATGAATGATAAGACCGCCACGCGGGTTTTCACTTTCTGAGTTTGAGCACCGAGCGACGCGTGCCCAAAACCTTATGGCCAAGCTTGGAATAGATGCCCTATTTTTATGTACGGAGCCCGAGGTCCGCTACTTCAGCGGCTTCCAGAGCCAGTTCTGGGAGAGTCCGACCCGGCCCTGGTTTCTTGTTCTACCCCTTGAAGGTCGACCCATTGCGGTAATTCCAGAAATTGGACTAAGCGGTATGCAAGCTACTTGGGTTGAAGACATTCGCACTTGGCCCGCACCACGGCCTGGAGATGACGGACTATCCCTGTTAACTCAAGTATTTTCAGAACTAGCAAAACGCTATGGCCAGATTGGGGCTTTATTGGGACATGAGAGCTACCTGCGTATGCCCTTTGTTGACTTCCAAAGGCTGCAAAACATAATTGGGTTTGTGGATGCAACACCTCTGATGCGCACCCTCCGCAACGTGAAGTCTACTGAGGAAATAGATAAAACAAGATTTATTTGCCAAATAGCATCAGATAGCTTCGAAAACCTTCCCAACATCTTAAAGGCAGGACAATCAGAACGGGACAATTGTCGTCGCATGACTATTGATATGCTAGAGCGCGGCGCTGATGCAGTGCCTTACCTTATTGCAGGCAGCGGTCCCGATGGATACGAAAGCATCATCATGGGACCAACGGAGCGGATTATCAAGACTGGGGACATCATGATTGTTGATACAGGGGCAAATTACGATGGCTATTTCTGTGATTTTGACCGCAACTTTTCCTTTGGCAGGCCTAATAAAGAAGTCCAGCGCGCCTACGAGGTAGTTTATCAAGCCACAAATGCAGGTTTTAAGGCGGCACGACCAGGTGCAACCACTGCTGATCTATGGGAGGCTATGGCAGCAGTTCTCGAAACGGGAGGGAGCCAAGGAAATGACGTTGGCCGCATGGGTCACGGCTTGGGTATGCAATTGACTGAAGGTCCGTCAGTAAGCCACCTTGACAAAACTGCCCTTGAAGTGGGCATGGTTTTAACTTTAGAACCAGGTATGACCATGGTCACTGGCAAACAAATGGTGCACGAGGAAAATATCGTTATCACTGAAGATGGAGCCGAATACTTAAGCACACGTGCCCCACAAGAATTACCAATTATTGACTAATACCAAACATGCACAACTTTTACATTTGAATTTTAAAATTTAGACATTGTAAGAGTTTAAACTAAAATTGTTCCAGTTCATCAACGAAACTAGAGACCATACTAAGTCCACGATCCCAAAATTTAGGGTCAGAAGCATCCAAACCAAACGGAGCAAGCAGTTCGTTGTGGCGGCGCGTTCCCCCGGAGCTAAGCATGTCCAAGTACTTTTGCTGGAAGCCCTTGTGGCCTCCCTGAAAAACGTCATATAAGGAATTCACCAGACAGTCGCCAAAGGCATAGGCATACACATAAAACGGCATGTGAATAAAGTGTGAAATATAAGCCCAATATGAACGATAGTCGTCATCAAACCTGACGCTATTACCCAAGCTTTCTCTCTGAACTTCCATCCAAATATCACACAGACGCTCCGACGAGAGCTCCCCCGAAGAACGCTCGTCGTGAACACGTGTTTCAAAAGTATGAAAAGCAATTTGCCTAACCACAGTGTTCAGCATATCTTCAACTTTTCCGGCCAGCAGAATACGACGACGAACCGGATTATCCTCACCTAGCAGCATTGAGCGGAAGGTAAGCATTTCACCAAAAACAGAGGCAGTTTCTGCAGTTGTTAGCGGTGTGTCGGACATTAGAGTGCCTTGCGGTGCTGACATAACTTGATGGATGCCGTGACCCAACTCGTGGGCCAATGTCATAACATCTCGGGCCTTGCCTTGAAAATTCATCAAAATATATGGATGCACTGAAGGCACCGTCGAATGGGAAAAGGCCCCTGAGCTCTTACCAACACGCAAACGGGCGTCAATCCAGTTATTTTTAAAAAACTGTTCTGCTACACCAGCCATTTTGGAGTCAAAGCCACTATAGGCGTTGAGTACAGTTTTGCGAGCGTCGTCCCAGCTGTAATTGTGATCATCATCATTTGGCAAAGGGGCATTTCGATCCCAATAATCCAGGGCATCCACACCAAACCATCGAGACTTAAGACGATAATAGCGATGTGACAAATTTGGGTAAGCGCTTTTGACAGAAGAAACCAACGCATCAACCACATTATCTTCTACCTGATTAGTGAGGTTGCGCTCAGAGATGGGTCTTGGATAAGAGCGCCAAGCATCTTCTGTAGCTTTATCTTTTGCCATTGTATTAGTCACCAGCGAGAAGAGTTTGATATTTTCTCTGAGCACCCGCCCAAGAACCTTTGCAGCCTTTTTTCGCTGGTTTGCATCGGTATCCGACAGCTGGTTGAGAACATCAGATATGCCAAGTTCCTTGCCATCAATCAGAAAACGGAGACTAGCTTCAGTTTCATCAAATAGTCTGATCCAAGCAGATCTTCCACTAACGGATTTTTCATGGAGAAGTTTCTCAAGTTCATCTGAAAGCTGATTATTTCGAAATGCCCGCACATTTTTGATCCATGAAGCGTAGTGGGCCGCACCCTTGCTTTCTAGTTGCTTATCTAAAACATCATCATCCAGTCGGTTGAGTTCCAATTGGAAAAATAGCGTCTCACTGGATATGTCGGTGATCCGTTCCTGAGTGGTTTGATAAAATCTCCCACACTCACCATCACTAACATCTGCAGCATATAATAGCTGTGCATAGCTCATGGCTTTACAAAGGATTTCCGTGATTACTTCGAACTCCCTGACGGCCTTGCCCAACTCTTCACCGCTAATATTCGCAAGCTTACCTCGGTATTGTTTGACAAAATCTTTTGACAACATGTCAGCACGTTGAAAATCAGATTCTATTTCCATACTGTCTGGCGCAGGGTAAATATCCGTTAAATCCCACTCGGGAAGATTGTCATTAGGCATTAAATTCTCCATAATTGTAGGAATCATATAAGACTAGATACATAGAAGAGCAAGCAACACAGAGAAACTTATGAAGATAACCGCCAGCACACAAAATGCAAAAACGTGGCCCAACTTGGTCACAATGTTCTTTGATCAGGTTGAACAAAGCGGCGACTCTCCCTTCCTGTGGAGCAAACAAGACGGCACATATGTGGCACAATCTTGGTGCGAAGCGGCTAAGCAGGTCAGTGAACTAGCTCGCGGTCTAAAGTCTTTAGGGGTTAAAAAGGGCGCCCGAGTGCTGTTGGTATCAGAAAACAGGCCCGAGTGGCTAATTGCTGACATTGCTATTATGGCGATCGGAGCCATTACAGTCCCTGCCTACATCACAAATACAGAAACAGATCACCTTCATATAATTGAAAATAGTGGCGCTAAACTGGCCATAGTGTCAAATACCAGGCTAACTGAACGAGTGCTGCCAGCAGCGCTAAAATCAGACTTCCTAAAAGATATCGTCACTATGGAAATGTCTGAAATATTACAAATTGAAAAGATAAAGATTCATACCTGGGAAGAAATTCTAGAGGTTGGGATGGCGTCCCGCGAAAACATAGCTACTGAATATAAGGTTATTAAACGCGATCAAACAGCCTGCATCATTTACACGTCAGGAACAGGTGGCGCACCGAAGGGTGTGATGCTGCATCATGGAGCGATCTTGCACAATTGTGCAGGAGCACAGGACGCTCTGATGGAACTTGGACTGGGTAAAGAGATATTTCTATCATTTTTACCGTTATCACATTCATATGAACATACGGCCGGGCAGTTTTTTCCTATTTCCATCGGGGCTCAAATTTTTTATTCAGAGGCTGACACCCTTGCTGCTAACATGCTGGAAGCAAGGCCAACAATCATGACGGCAGTTCCAAGGCTTTATGAAACTCTTCACTCGCGGATAACTCGAGGCGTCAAAAAACAAGGCGGAATAAAAGAATATTTTTTCAAAAAGACATTAGAACTTGGCCGTAAAAGAATAGAAGTTGGTAGCCTTGGTCTAGTTGACAACCTTCTCAACGCTGCCCTTTCTTTAATAGTTAGGAAAAAAATCCAGCAGAAGTTTGGTGGTCGTTTGAAGGCTTTGGTCTCAGGTGGAGCCCCACTTAATACAGAAGTTGGATTGTTCTTTCTCGCCCTAGGGTTGAGAATTTTGCAAGGCTATGGTCTAACAGAATCTGCTCCTGTAATCAGTGTTAATCGACCCTCAAAAATCAAAATTGAAACGGTCGGAGCACCGATGAATGACGTCACTATTAAAATTGCCCAGGACGGTGAAATTCTGGTTCAAGGCGAGTTAGTTATGCAGGGCTACTGGATGAATGAAGATGCAACAGCAGAAAGTATTAAAGACGGCTGGTTGCACACGGGTGATGTTGGCCATTTAGACGACATGGGCCGCCTAATAATTACCGACCGGAAAAAGGATATCATCGTGAATTCTGGCGGCGATAACATAGCTCCACAGCGCATCGAGGGAGTCTTAACCCTAGCTCCAGAAATTGCCCAAGCTATGGTTTATGGTGACAATAGGCCGCACTTAACTGCTACCTTAGTTCCAGATCCTGACTGGACAGAACAATGGGCAAAAGAAAATAGCAAACCAAGCGATCTTCAAGCTTTGTCAAAAGACGAGAGCTTCTACAAAGCTCTTACCCATGTGATCGACGGCATTAACGCGAACTTGTCTAATATTGAAAAAATTCGCCGCTTCATTATTGCCCATGAACCATTCACGATCGAGAACACTCAGATGACACCATCAATGAAAATCCGCCGTCACAAAATTATTGAAATATACGGTCAAAGTCTAATTGGTCTCTACGGCAAAAACTAAGCACAATAGAAATTGTAAGGACCGGAAACCCTGATAGCCTAGCCTACAAAAAAACAATCTAAAATCATTGTGATGAAATGTTTATAAATAAAGGCGATATGCAGCTAACTTTACTAGGCACCGGTTGTCCCAATGTAGATTTGGATCGTCATGGTCCAGCCAACCTTGTTGATGGTGGACCTTCATCGCGACTGCTGGTTGATTGCGGTTCAGGTGTTACACACAGGCTACTTGAAGCAGGGTGTCCCGGCAGCCAACTTGACGCACTTCTTCTTACCCATCTTCATTCTGATCACATTGTTGATCTGTTTCAGCTGATTATTTCAAGCTGGCATCAGGGCCGCGAACGTCCCCAACGAATATTTGGGCCACCTGGAACAAAGAAGTTCGTCGATGGCTTAATGAAGTTGTGGGCGCCAGAATTGAGACAACGCATAGCTCATGAAAAGAGACCCTCAGGAGCTGCATTGGATGCTGAAGTTATCGAAATACACAACAATGATACACTTAAATTTAATAATATTACCGTGCATGTTGTTGCGGTAAATCACCTACCTGTTCGTCATGCTTTTGGCTTCATATTTGAAACTTCTAACGCACGGCTTGCTATTAGTGGTGACACTACTTATTGCCCTGCCCTCATTAAAGCGGCCAAAGGCGTTGATATGCTTGTGCATGAAGTCTTAATACACCGTGAACTTCCGATCATTGAGGGAATGCGAAGCGCTGAAACCGTAACAGCTATGCAAGCCTATCACACCGTATCAGATCAAGTTGGCAAAGTTGCGAGTGAAGCTCGTGCCGAAAAGCTAGTCCTAACCCATTTCGTGCCACCAAAGTTTGATGAGAAAAGCTTACTTGATGAAGTTCGCCGGGATTTTGATGGCCCCATTATTATTGGTGAAGATCTTATGAAGCTCTCTGTCCCTTGATACTGGCAATGGCAATGCCGCTTAAAATAAGCCCCAGTGCAATAAATTCTTGAATAGAAACATGCTCATTCAAAAAAACTACTCCCCAGAGAACACCGAGACCAGGAATAATGTAGTTGTTGAAAGAAATGAAAGTCGCACCACGAATTTGCAGTAAATGAAAATACAAAAAAGTCGCCAGCGCTGTCGGAAAAAGGCCCAGATAAACCGCGGCTGCCCAGGATACCCTACTGGGTGTAAGCAACCAGGGCTGGTCGAAAATTATGGATAGCGTAATCATCTGCAACGCTCCCATAACCATGACCCCAGAACCACTGACGGCAGGGTGTAACCGGGGCAAGTTTTTAGCAATGGTTGTTGCTATTGCATAGGAAAATGCTCCACAGGCAACTGCTATCTGGCGCAATGCATCCCCACCCAGATATTCCAACGCCTCTGGGCCAACCAATACAATGACCCCGCCAAAGCCTACAAGTATGCCAGCAAGTTTTTGTGGCGTAAGGCGTTCATCAGAGCTGAAGACGTGAACCAGTAAAACTGTCGTCAAAGGCATCACTGCCATCAAAATAGCTGCAAGTCCACTATCTATCGTCTGCTCACCCCAGCCGATTAACGTAAAAGGTAAACCATTACCAAAAACTCCTATCAAAAACACCAAAACCCAGAACTTGCGATCCCGTGGAATAGGCATTGAATTGAACAGTGTGTATCCGTAAAGCACGACAGCTGCCAATGTGATGCGAGATGCTGCTAATGTCATAGGCGGCAGAGTTTCCACACCAATCTTGATGACTGCAAAAGAGGAACTCCAGATTGACGCCAAAACAAGCAACAAAAGCACAGGGCGAGCAGCAGAAAATGCGGTCATAGTGAGCCTTTAGTAGAGAAGTGGTAAATTTTCAAACACGGTGAAATGACTTATACCACTCTACAAAAAGTGGGATGCCGACATCGATACCTGTAGTTGGTTTAAATCCGAAGTCTTTTTTCATAGCGTCAATATTGGCAAATGTTTCCTTTACATCTCCAGCTTGCATTGACTGAAGATTAATCTCTGCCTTTTTACCAAGAGCCTTTTCTAATTCAGCAATGAAATCCATCAGGTTTTCACTTTTATTATTACCAATATTGTATAGACGGAAAGGTGGAGCACCATCATCAGACGGCGGTTTATCCAAGCAAGATAGAATGCCCATTACAATATCATCAATATAGGTAAAATCACGGCGCATCTTACCATCGTTAAATACAGGAATTGGTTCCCCGGCCAAAATCTTTCTGGTGAATGAGTAGTAGGCCATATCAGGCCGACCCCAGGGTCCGTAAACTGTAAAAAAACGAAGTCCTGAAAGCGGCATACGATACAAATGTGCATAGGCATGGCTCATCATTTCCATAGATTTCTTGGTCGCAGCATATAAGGACACAGGGGCATCCGTGGAATTACCGGTTGAAAATGGCACTTCACTTGAGTCCCCATAAACTGATGATGATGAAGCGTACACAAAATGCTTCAAACCATCTAATTGGCGAGCAGCTTCGAGTAAGACCAGGTGGCCTTCGATGTTGCTGCGAGTATAGGCGAAGGGATTCACAAGCGAATAGCGCACACCGGGTTGGGCGGCTAAATGTATAATCTCATTTATATCTGGGTTAGCCTGAAAGAGTGTACAAATAGAATCCCTGTCAGCAATATCAAGTTGGTTAAAACTGAAGCCCGCTTGTTTTTTCAAATTATTGAGACGGGATTGTTTCAGAGAAATATTATAATAATCATTCAGATTATCGACACCTATTACCTGCCGCCCCCTTTCAAGCAAAACCTTGGATGTATAATATCCGATAAAGCCTGCAGCACCAGTAACCAGTACGCTCATAAACAAAACCTATAAAACAACTGAAACATAATAATTAAAGCACGTACCATAATAGTGCAGGCAATGTAATAAAAGAAATTGAAGTTGAAATGGCGACCATACCGGCAACTTCTTCTGGTGCGCGTTTGTAGCGCTGGGCAAATAGATAATTAAAAACAGCAACTGGCATCGCAGATTGAATAATTAGAACTCCCTGCTCAATCCCTTTAATACCCAGTAACTCGGTCAATCCAACGCCGACTCCAAATCCAAAGACAAGACGTACCAAGGACAAAATTGTGCTGCGCGGAAGGGCTGCAATGTTGAGCCGGACCAGAGACACACCCAATGTGATCAACATTAAGGGAATACTCATATTGCCCAGTATACGTGTTGTATTAACAATAAAATCGTAGGGTTCTACCCCCAAAATCATAAATACAACTGAAAGGACAACTGCATAGAGAATAGGAACCTTAATCAGCCCCGCGAATGTCATGACCCCTGAAGTTATCGCAATACCAATTGTGAATTGTGCGATAGCGGAGATCGTAAAAAAAACAATGGCAAGAACTAAACCAGGTTCACCAAATGCTAAAAAACAGAGAGGCAAACCCATGTTACCACAATTAGAAAACATCAAAGATGACAAAAAAGTTCTTTTATCTAATCCAAAAACATTGAGCACAAGTGCTGCCATGAGCCCACTTGTAGCAATGACCGCAAAAGACACAAAGGCCATTGCCTCAAACTTACTTGAATCCAGATTTGTTGTAGTCAAGGAGTAGAATACGAGGCAAGGAACACCAACATTGGTAACAAGAGAGGTGACAATGCCAACATCAAATGGATGTCCCAGCTTGATCCAACTGAAACCAACACCAGCACAAATAAAGACTGGCGCAATTATAGAAAAAAGATCACTCAACATTGGTTAAAGCCTCGCAAGAAAGCAACTAGCGAACCTTTGCTATTCGCAGTACATTTGTCGCGTTTGGTGTGCCAAAAGGCACGCCCGCCGTAACAACAATGGAGTCATCAACAGAGGCAAAGCCTTGATTAATTGCCGCCTCAGCAGCAACATCAACCATATCATTAAACCTTGTCAACTCCGGCGTTACCACTGAATGAATTCCCCAAACCAACGCCAGTCTTCTTGCTATTGATCTTTTCGGAGTTAGCCCAAGAACCGGTACAGTTGGGCGTTCGCGAGCCGCTCGCATGGTTGTCGACCCTGAAGTACTGAAGGTTACAATTGCAGCCGCGAAGACGGTCTGAGCTATCTGGCGTGCAGCAGCCGTAATAGCATCCGCAGCAGTATTTTCAGGATCGCGCCTTCTGTAATCAGTAATCTCCCGGTAATGGGGGTCAATTTCAACTCTGTTAATAATACGATTCATCATGGAAACAGTTTCTATAGGGAATTCTCCGACTGCAGTTTCTGCAGAAAGCATCACAGCGTCCGCGCCATCATAAATGGCTGTCGCTACATCTGAGGCTTCTGCTCTAGTCGGTGTAGTCGAATGTATCATAGACTCCAACATTTGCGTAGCAACAACCACAGGTTTTCCAGCACGACGACATATGTTCAGAATTTTTTTCTGTATTGCTGGTACATCCTCGGGTGCCAGTTCGACGCCCAGATCACCACGCGCTACCATCACTGCATCAGCAAGCTCAACTATACCCTCAAGATCATCAATTGCTGACGGCTTCTCAAGTTTTGCTAAAACACCCGCACGGCCTGCAACTAGTTCTAAAGCTTCGGTCACATCACTTGAGCGCTGGACAAAAGATAAGGCAATCCAGTCAACTCCAAGTTCAAGGCCAAAGGCCAAATCATTACGATCCTTTTCTGTAATTGGTGAAAGGTCAAGAGTAGCGCTAGGTACATTGACTCCCTTGGAGTCAGATATTTCACCACCGACAACAACTACGGTTTCAGCAAAGTCCACACCACATTTCTCAACCCGCAGCTCAATTTTACCGTCATCTAACAACAATTTCATGTCTGGCTTAAGGGCCAAAAAAATCTCTGGGTGTGGCAAAGTTGCACCGACCTCGTTACCGATGGCCTCAGAAAGTGCAAGCCTAAATAAATCTCCAGCTTTAAGATATACCTTGCCATTTTTAAATGTGCCGAGCCTTAACTTTGGGCCCTGTAGATCAAGCAAAATGCCAATTGGTCGATTGAATTCCTTTTCGACCCTGCGGATTGTATCGTAGCGTTCCTTGTGTTCTTCGTGAGAACCGTGCGAGAAGTTAAGTCGAAACACGTCAACGCCGGCATTAAACAAATCGGCGATAGATTTTTCGTCCGACGTAGCCGGACCAAGTGTTGCTATAATTTTTGCGTTACGACTGCGTCTCATAAGTAATGCTTTCCTATAATTAAGAAGAAACCTCACCACTATTAATAAACATACAGTGTTAACGTTTCATTTCACCAGAATGGCGCGGAAATCATTGACGTTGGTCAAGGTCGGGCCACTCATCACCAGATCATCCAGTACGGTAAAGAAGGTATAAGCATCATTATTTGCCAAGTACACCTTTGCGTCCAGCCCCTGTGCATTAGCTCTCGCTAGTGTATCTGGTCCTATGACACATCCCGCGTTATCTTCACTGCCATCAATACCATCAGTATCACAAGCTATTGCAGATATTCCCGGCTCACCGTCAAGGGCGATAGCAAGGGCCAGTAAAAACTCTGCATTGCGCCCACCCCGTCCGTTACCGCGCACAGTTACTGTCGTTTCTCCTCCAGAGAACAAAATGCAGGGGCGCCTTGCAGGCTGACCATAGCGGACAACCTGAAGGGCGATTCCAGCCATTACTTTAGCTACTTCGCAAGCCTCTCCTTCAATACTGTCACCCAAGATAACTGTCGAAAAACCGGCTTTTCGTGCTGCCTTGGCCGCCGCCTCAAGTGCCATTTGAGGTGTCGCTATCAACCGTGTTTCAATGCCTTGAAGACGCTCATCCCCAGGTTTTGGTGTTTCAAATAATGGATTTTCTAAGGCTTGAGAAATAGCTGGACCCGCATCAATACGATAATTTTCAATAATGGCGCGCGCGTCAGCGAGAGTTGTTAAATCTGCAACTGTAGGCCCTGAACCAATAACTGCAAGATCATCACCCGGAACATCTGAAATCGCCAAAGTCATCACTCGGGCAGGATACGCAGCCGTGGCCAGTCTGCCACCCTTGATTGCTGAAAGATGCTTTCTGACACAATTCATTTCAGCAATACTAGCCCCAGATTTAAGAAGTTTACTATTCAAAACCTGCTTGTCTTCTAGGCTGATCCCGACACCCGGAAAGCTAAGCAGTGCAGAGCCACCACCTGAAATAAGGCATAGGGCCAAGTCATCGGGACCAAGTTCCTGTAGCAAGGCAAGAATACGCTTGGCGGCATCACGGCCTTGTGCATCAGGAACTGGATGGGCAGCCTCAACCACCTCAATATGTTTACACTCCAAACCATGTCCATAACGGGTCACAACAAGACCGCTCAAAGAAGCTTGCCACGCATCTTCTACAGCACGCGCCATGCTTGCCGCAGCCTTACCAGCGCCCACGACAATTGTTCGACCTTTTGGCGGAGATGGCAGATAACCAGCCAGCGTCAACGCAGGATTTGAGGAGGCTACAGAAGCATCAAATAATTGACGCAAAAAACTATTTGTCATAATACTTTATAAAGTCCCTGGCTTAAAATCTGAACTTAAAAATTATTTTGATACTTCTTTAAATAAACAAGCAAAGTATCATATCAAACTTTCATCTTAACGATTATGTAAGTAGCATTAATCTGGAAAGTCAGGAAAGTCATTCAATGATAAAAAAGATTTTTTCCAACATAATACTCTCCATTTTTATGAATAAGTCAGCCAAAAAGAATTTTTTTATCCTGCAAAAAAATCGTAAAGTAAAAAATAATAGTACTAATATACTTTCTACTTTAGGCTCAAAAAAACCTTCGATGATTATTGCCGAAGCCAAAGTTCATGTCCCTCACCTTGGGCGTCAAGAACTCATCAGGAATGCCTTGGAGGCTCATGAAGAAAATGCAAACGTCTTGGATAATCTGAGTGAAGACCAAAAACATAAGCTACAACAACTTGCCATGAAGACAATGTTAGGAAAAACAATAAGAAGCAACAGAGAACAGAATAAGTTTAAAGATAAGCTACCTACCGCAGATGCAAAGGCACCCGCGGAGAGATCAGCCAGGACCCGTACACATAACATCAAGCGGCAAACACTTATTGAAAATGCAATTGCTGCGCACAAGAAACATTCAAAGGTCCTTGATGATCTGAGTGAGGACCAAAGACATAAGTTGCAACTTTTGGCCATGCAAATAATGTTTAAAAAAAATGAGTAAATAAGCAAATTTTTAAAATTTCAAACACTTTATGAGGTATATATATTTTTAGAAGACTATAATTAAGGCCAATTTAAATTAAATTCATCAAAAGTATAAACAGTGACTTAAAATTGAAATTCTAACTACCAGGGTGGCTAAAATAAAATGAACTGGGACCTAATTTTTTGTTCAAAAGTGTGAAACAAGTAAATATTAAAGATTTCTTTTAAGGCAGTGCAAAAAAAATAGAAAACTCACTGGTAGCCAACAGATTAAAGTATGAACCTTCTATAGTATGGTAATATAAGTTCTTTTAGACTTTGATGTTTTACATGTATTATTTTGTTATTTTAAACTAGGATGATCAGATTGCCTAAACTAGTGTTTAAATTTTATTTTACTTCTGTTTTTTTCTTTATATTGATGATGACCCCCATGACAAACAGTCAGGCTGGAACACCCGCAGATCTTGAAAATACCATCTACATGGATACTGAGCACGGGCGTGTTATAATGGAGATGAGGCCTGACCTAGCTCCTAAACATGTTTCACGCATTAAGGAACTCGTTCGCGAAGGTTTTTATGATGGCATTGTCTTTCACCGAGTGATCGGGGGCTTTATGGCACAAACTGGCGACCCCACTGGTACTGGCAGCGGTGGGAGCGGCGAAAAACTAAATGCTGAATTTTCTGATGAGCCTCACGTTCGTGGAACGTTGTCCATGGCCCGAGCTCAAGACGAAAATAGTGCAGACTCACAATTTTTTATAGTTTTTTCCCGCGCCGCCCACCTAGATGGGAAATATACTGTTTGGGGCAAGGTCATTGAAGGTATGAATGTGGTAGGTAAGATTAAACGAGGAGATTCGCGCAGTGGTGTGGTGAATAATCCGGACAGTATCATCCGCATGCAAGTGGCTGCAGACACTAAAAAGTAACATTCGCCCATTCTAAACTTATAGTGTCGCTCAGGATAATTAAGCTCACAAACAAAATCAGCTTTCAACCTTTACGGGTATAGCTTTGGCAACGTGAAGCTCACGTTGTGGAAATGGAAACTCAACTTCATTTGCTTGGAATAGGTCCCAGATACGAAGAAGAATATCATGTCTGACGTTAGACAAACCACTACGAGGATCACGAAGCCAAATCCGCAGTTCTATGTCGACTGAATTATCACCAAAGCCTTTCAGATGACACACTGGGGCGGGATTTTTGAGAACTCTTTCCTGTTCCTCAGCCGCCTGAACAGCCAACTCGATGGCCTTTCTGAGATTGGATGAATAGGAAATTCCAATTGGTAGCCTTTGGCGTATTAATTGATCCGTGTATGACCAGTTTTCAACCCGCTGGGATATCAACTCCTCATTGGGGATCAAGTGCTCTGTTCCATCACGGGTAATGACTGAGACGTAGCGTGCGCTTAATGAATTGATCCAGCCGTAGGTGTCACCGATTGCAATCACGTCACCCGGCTTTACAGACTTATCAAGCAGCAAAATAACTCCACTAATAAGGTTTGAGACAACCTTCTGCAAACCAAACCCAAGGCCTAAGCCAACTGCGCCAGAAAACACAGCAAAGGCAGTCAAATCAATGCCAACAGTATTCATAGCCAGTACAAAAGCAATGACATATAGTGTTATTTTTAACAACTTGCCAAAAAGGACTTGTACCGATGGCGTTAAGCTGGACATCCCTGCAATTCGGCGCTCCATAAGAGATGAGGTAAAACCCGCTAACCAAAAAAGTGCTGCAAGAGCCAACAGTGCTTTGCCAAGGCCAAGCACGGATACTCGTGTATCCCCAAAATTAATAGCCATATTGTCGAGAACGGAAAGTGTTGGATCAAGCACGCCAACGATATCTAGAGCAGCTAGTGACCATGCTGAGACGGCAATGACTCTGGACCAGCCAGGATCTGCAACAAGGGACGTTGCTAGCCTAATTATGATCCACGCAGTCAACAAGCTAACAGCACTTTCCAGCAGGTGTGACGGCCAACCAGTATTTTTAGCCACAAGGACTGAGACGGACTGCAAAATGATCCAAAGTACGGGTAGCGTCAGGGGTTTTATAGCACGAATTATTTTTTGGACATATCGCTCATAACTGGAAGGTACATTTATCTGTTCTATCAAATTCTCAAGGCGGGGACTTAGCGAGCGCACAAACAGAAAAATCACACCAATAACAACTAACTGTAACAGGGGTGCAACAACGAAAACGTTGGCCAACACCCATCCAAACAGGCCCTCAGCTAGTTCCTTTAATTCTGTCAATACTGGAAATGTCTCTAAAAGTTCGTCCATGTAATCCTCTGATCACTGTTGCATAAGATCAAATCTAAGGGGCAGCGGTCTCATGGGCAAGGTTGATTATTTTGCAGTAATGAAAATCGTTTTATAATAGCCAATCATAGTAATATTTTCTTGAGTTGGGTTTTTTGGTATCAAACAGGCTAAGGTTAATGATAAGGCAGACATTCCTGCCCCTACCAAAAAAACTATGGAAGGCGACACCAGCCACAGAAATCCGAAAGTTACAGGAACAACAACGGCGGCAACATGATTAATAGAAAAAGCAACACCAGCCTGAGCGGCTATATCTGCAGGGTCTGCAATTTTTTGAAAGTACGTTTTGATTGCGATAGCCATAGAGAAGAAAATATGATCAACGAGATAAAGTACGACTGCTACCCATGCAGTGCTAACATATGCATAGGCTATGAAAACACCAATCAGACCAATATATTCAAACATTAGCGCACGGCGTTCCCCACAAAGAGCAATGAAATTACCAATCTTTGGCGCGATGTACATATTGAGCGCTGCATTAATGAGGAACATCAAGGTAATAGAAGACACACTAAATTCAAATTTATCGACCATTAGGAAGCTCGCAAAAACTACAAATATTTGTCTGCGTGCACCAGCCATGAAGGTGATCAGGTAATATAACCAATAGCGCTTTCGTAAAAATAGCTTTCTGTGCTGTTTAACCTTCTCTGGATAATGCGGAAATGACTTCCAGCAAAACAAGGTGATAGCAATGGTCAAGCCACCACCAAGCAGATAAATCCATTCCATATTAAGGTTGGCGAAATCAATACCTAGCCAAATCAGGCAGAACGAGACAAGACCTGAAAATGAGCCAATGGCAATCAACTGTCCAAGAAAATGGGGTGTATCTTTCTTAGGCACCCATTGCAGAACGAGCGATTGGCGCACAGTTTCATAATAATGAAATCCCATAGACATAAGCACCGTTGTCGCGTAAAGGCCAACCGCGGTTGGTAACGCACCAGTAATTGCAGTACCCGTACCAAGCAATAACAACGAGACAATTCCAAGGGTCTGCTCTCGCATCAAGAGCAGCAGAAAAACTACGGCGAAGGCTAGGAAACCAGGAATTTCGCGGAGACTTTGTAGCATGCCGATCTCAACTCCAGTGAATGCCGCCCGCTCAATGGCGAAATTATTGATCAACGCCATCCAAGTCGAAAAAGACAAAGGCATTGCAATGGCCATTAGTATCATTAAAACTTTTGGTGAGCGCCATTCACCTTGAAAATATCTTTGAATATCCATAGCGTCCCTTTACTAGACACCCTCAGTCAGCTTGACAAAGCTTCCTCTATGGCCTCAAGGGCCGCGCTAGCTTTTGCAACATCCGGGCCGCCAGCCTGAGCCATATCTGGCCTCCCACCACCGCCCTTTCCCCCAACAGCCGCAGATCCTATACAAACAAGATCTACTGCATTTATTTTGTCGCTTAGATCATCGCTAACTGCAACTACAAGAGAGACTTTGGAATCCGTGACCGAAATCAATGCGACAACACCAGAGCCAATCTGACCTTTGACTTCATCCGCCAAACCTTTCAAATCCTTAGCAGGCATGTCAGCAATCAGCCTTGATGCGAAGGGAATTCCACAAATGTCTTTTGTTGCTGGTGATGTGTTCTTTACATCACCACCGACTGCTGCCAGTTTTTTACGCAAATCAACAAGCTCTCGCTCCATTTTTTTGCGCTCGTCAACAAGACCCTGAACTCTGGATGTCACTTCACCCGGCTTAGTTTTTAGAATAGTAGCTACATCAAGCAAGGCCAAATCTTGGTCTTTAAGATAGTCAAGTGCAACTTTCCCGGTCAGTGCTTCAATGCGCCTAATACCCGCAGCTACAGCACTTTCACTAATAATCTTAATCAAACCAATATCTCCCGTGCGCTCCACATGGGTACCACCACAGAGCTCAGTTGAAAAATCATCGCCCATGGAAACAACTCTGACTTCATCTCCGTATTTTTCACCAAACAAAGCCATAGCTCCAGCCTCAATAGCTTCGTCAGGCGTCATCAGCAGGGTAGTGACAATAGAATTGGAGCGGATTTCATCATTCACTTGGGCCTCTACGTCAGACATTTCTTCAGGGGAAATCGGCTTTGGGTGGGCAATATCAAAACGTAATCTATCCGGCGCCACTAATGAACCTTTTTGCATCACGTGGTCGCCAAGCGTGCGACGTAGAGCTTCATGCAGCAAGTGTGTCGCTGAGTGATTATCACACAACCTTGAGCGACGCTGATGATTTACTTCCAGTGTGACCTCATTCCCAACCTCAATGACACCACCACTGACTATGCCTTTATGTATATGCAAGTCCCCCAGCTTCTTTTGCGCACATTCCACATTTAACAGCACATCACCACACCTAATCTCACCACTATCACCAATCTGTCCACCAGACTCGCCATAAAAAGGTGTCTGGTTCACAATAATTGAGGCCTCTTCTCCATCTGTTGCAGTATTAACCCGCTCACCATCGACTATAATGGCAAGTATTTGACCTTCCGCGCTTTCAGTCTCGTAACCAAGAAATTCTGTAGCTCCCTGTTCTTCCCTAATAGGAAACCAGACTTCTTCCATAACCAAATCACCAGAACCAGCCCAGGCCGCACGAGCATCAGCTCGCTGGCGATCCATAGCAGCACTAAAACCGTTCTGATCGACAGTCATACCATGATTACGCAATGCATCCTGGGTTAAGTCCAGGGGAAAACCAAAAGTGTCATATAACTTGAATGCCATTTCACCATCAAGTTCATCGCCCTCTTTCAGATCCGCTGTCGCATCATCTAGCAGCTTAAGCCCCCTATCGAGGGTTGTCTTGAATCGAGTTTCTTCGAGTTTTAAGGTTTCTTTAATCATGGCCTCTGCACGTATTAGTTCCGGAAATGCCTGTCCCATTTGAGTAACCAGAGTTGGCACCAATTTAAAAATCATTGGATCAATTGCACCAATTAGATGGGCATGACGCATGGCCCGGCGCAT